>Ga0182030_10012508_pt1 | contig 16987 bp, 14 predicted proteins | sample 812S3MmetaG_FD_121299 | JGI IMG/M metagenome (GOLD analysis project Ga0182030, IMG submission 121299) | Permafrost microbial communities from Stordalen Mire, Sweden - 812S3M metaG (Illumina Assembly) | ecosystem: Environmental > Terrestrial > Soil > Wetlands > Permafrost | place: Sweden...
ATCATACTTCCCAATTGCTCTCTCTAATATTCCAAGAACCCCTTTTTCTCCAGCTTCAATTTGTATATAGCACCGAGAGACACTTCCCGACTTGCTTTGCGATGTTCTTGCTTGCACAAACTGTTCTCAGCGATCAACGCTGGGCTACTAACTAGTAAGGTCGAAAATAATCCCAAAATAATGTGGCGTCTTCGAACCGCGAATTGTCCAATCACCAATCTCGCCCGCCGATAAGAGATGCTTGTTGAAAATCATCTGAAAGCCGAAATCATTTCACCTTTTTCCACGGCACTTGATTTTCCTGGCCTTTATTTTCCATGCTCCTTTTTTATTCTCATTAAAATCAGACTCTTGTTTTTCTCTCCCCTATTCTTCCACCGCCGCGAAGGAAGACTGCCCAATCCATATTATCATCTACCTTGATGTATTATGACGAGAAATCCTAAGAACTGGGATGAGTACCAATATGGAACTTCCCATAGAAGTTCTGTAAGTTCTGGCGGGGATCGAAGTGTCCGTTTCAGTGAAGAAGAAGGCTCTCCATCTGCTACATCTGAGCTTTTGCCCGTTCCACACGATGACAGGCGTGATAGCAATCGAAGTAATGAGCTTCGCAGGCGAAGGCAAGTATTTTGCAATCTTCATTTATGGTGCTAACTCCGAAGACAGATCTTCTATGGCGATGCGCCTGAACTCGATTGCTCAAGTAGGTGGCGTGAACAGTATTGAAAACTTCGCCCGAAGCTGGACAAGAGCTGCTGGATTTATCGAAGTTACCCCGCATCGACCATCTTTCATTCTCTCAGGAGATGGACCACAAGACCAGGAAGAGGATACAATTCATTATGAAAGAACAGATACAGAGTTCGGGAGGGTCCCTCGGACATCCTTACTCAGAGCACACCTCGAAGCTTCTGGAAGTCCTGAACAAGCTGTTGATGAGGAATCCATTGCTCCAGAGCCAGACAGTGATCCTAACACACCAAGATTACTCAATCATAAAGATTTGGAAGGAAAGCGTCTGGGAAGTGACATGCCAAGCGTGCAGGGTAGTGTCAGAGGGAACCATTCCATATTTGCTATTGCACCCCATCTGGCTACCCCGCTTGCCGGTAGCTATGGAACTTCATACGGTACCTTACAGTCTACTTTGAACGAGTCTTCTATGGCGCATGCTGGTCAGCTATGGAGACAACAACAAGAGGGCAAAACTGCCGAAGGAGAACGTGAGCCTATAATCGTCAAAGAAGTTGAGCAAGATGGGAAGATTGTTCTCGTTGTTGCAGGACAATCGACATTGCCACAAACGATCTTCAATTCTACAAACGTGTTGATTGGAGTTGGACTATTGAGTCTTCCAATGGGCATCAAGTATGCTGGATGGTTATGTGGAATGGTTTTCCTAGCTCTTTCGGCCATTGTCACTGCATATACGGCTCGATTGCTGACGAAATGCATGGATGTAGACGCAAGCCTCATTACTTTCGCAGACCTGGCATTCATCTCGTATGGCCAGAAGGCGCGGATAGCAACGAGTGTTCTCTTCACTCTCGAATTACTTGCAGCTTGCGTTGCCTTGGTGGTTCTTTTTGCAGATACGCTTGACCTCTTAATCCCAGGCATGGGGATTGGGGTAACTGGTTGGAAAGTATTATGTGGCATCCTTCTTATACCTCTCAATTTTGCTCCGTTACGATTGTTGAGCTTCAGTAGTGTTATTGGGATCTTGTCGTGTTTCTGCAGTAAGTAGGCCTCCCTGTCATTATCAGCGAGTGCAATTCAATGTATGGGTGTCTCATCGCGGGTGTCATAAATCCGTATCTCTCTATACTGGAAACCACGTAGACAATCCTTACCTAGATCTCTGAGATTGTCGTGCCTTCCTTGGCTAATTCCAGTGCAGTTGTCCTTATCGTCTTCGCAGATGGACTTATAAAGCCGCACACTCCAGGATCATTGCGTGAGCCAGCAGAGACGTTCCTGTTTCCGTCGAATTGGCTCACTTTACCACTCTCCTTTGGTTTGTTCATGTCTCCTTGGGGCGGCCACTCTGTTTTCCCGAACATATATAGGGATATGCGACATCCGGTCAAGTTCCCAAGAGCCGTGAAAATAACATTTAGTTTCACAGTAAGCATTTCAGTAGAGTCTTCAAAAACTAGCTGACAGACCAATCAGTACCTCTTAGACTGTGCCACGGCCGTGGCAGGTATCCTTATGTTCGGAGACACCGTCATGACAGAAATCACCGCGAACCTCATCCAAACATCCGGCTACCCTCGCTCCCTCTCTATAATAATGAGCATCTTTATCGCTATCATCCCTCTTACCAAAGTACCCCTCAATGCTCGCCCCATCGTGTCCACAATCGAAGTATTCTCGGGTCTCGACGCCCAAGCCATCTCTGACTCCCCTTCACTAACCGGACTACCCGGGTACACACGTGGAATCCTCAAAATCGTAATTCGTGTCCTCGTTGTTGTCATATTCGTCATCATCGCTATCGTCTTTCCGGCCTTTGACTCTATAATGGCGTTCATGGGTAGCACTTTATGTTTTACAATTTGCGTTATTCTACCCCTATTATTTTATCTGAAGATATTTGGTAAGGAAATCAGTATGCGAGAAAGGCTGCTGGATTACTTCTTGATTACCGTGTGCTCGATCCTGGCTATTGTGGGCACGGTGTTTGCGTTCTTGCCCAAGAGCATGATAGGGGCTGGGTGAGTGAGAGAGAAGGACCGTTCACGATGGAGGAAAGAAGTTAGTTTCACGTGGGGTAGGGGCAATTCGTTGCATTTCATAGATTCAATCAAATTCTCGTATATGATTTTTCACGAATTTAAGAATTCATGGACAAAAGCTCTAAAAGGTATCAGGATCCCATTCCCTATACATAACCTAATGCAGGTTTTGCCCATCGTTGCCCCTGTTCAAAATCCCATCAAAGCTCTCAATTGCCACCTGACCATCCCTATCACTCTCTGAGAGTGGGGAATTTCCTTCCCTAACCACAACCCAAGACTGCATCCCCGCTTCCTTAGCCGCTGCAACTTCCTTCACATTATCACTCAGGAACAGCCACTTGCCAATCTCTTCTTTCCGCGTCCTTGCAATCTTCTCATAACTCTCCTTTTCGGTCTTTGGTCCTGCGTTGACTGTATCAAAGTAATCACTAATCAGAGGTCTGAGATCTGCTTCTGGCGTTGAATTGGTGTATTGGAAAAGGAGTTTCTGTGCTGGGACGGACCCAGAGGAGTAGATGATGATTGGAATAGAGAATTTATACCAGGATTGTAGTTTGGGGTGAACATCGGGGAACAGCGGACACTTCAATGCTCCCGACTGGTAACCCTGGAGCCAGAGATAGCCTTGAAGGGATTTTAGGTAAGGGATCTTGAGGTCCTGGGACATCAGGTCTTGGACATGGGCGCTAAATGCCTCAGGGGAGGAGCGATATTCTGCCGGGAATGCATCCCGGTGCTCCCGAAAACCTGGAGTGTCCCATTCTGTCGCTAGTGTTGAAGGGAGAGCTTGAAGAGCATAGGGGAACTGAGATGGGTCAGTATTTCGTCAGGTGCACAGAAAGCGGGAAGGTTTGCGGGGTAGAGTGGCGTTATGCAGGGTCGTGTGGAGAGAGAGAGAACGGATCGAGTCGTCTCGTGGACAAAAATGTAAAATCACGTACTACCAAACGGAAGTGATCGGAGAATACAGTCCTTGGGAGTGGCTCGACATGTAACCAACCAGGTGGGCTGGTACTGACAATTGGATCGTGCAACTCGCACTTCATGTGAAGTTTTTCTTTGGGGCTTGGATCTAGACGATTGCATATATAGCAAATCATGAGTCAAATCGATCTCGGGCTTCAAATATGGCAACACTTTGCCGACATGACATAGTGGGTTCGTACTGCAGTATTCGCAGATCGTGCCGGCACTTGCAGAGGCTTTCGATCCGGGCATGGTTCACAGCCATTGGGGATGCGATGAATAAAGGTCTGAGGAAGTGGAAGGGTGTGATACGAGTAAGAAGAGAGACCCCTGCTTACTAGAACGTCCTTGACGAAGGCAATCGGACAAACTGTGCCTTCTAGGTATCCAAGGGTCAGCTCCAATACACGTGATTGGGATTGGGGTCCTCTAGAAGATAAAGGTTTCGAGACAAACCTACCAATGTCGAGCAGTATAACCTGGGCATCCATTATCAGGGGCCAAACAAGAATGCTATCTTTTAAAATTTCTTTAAAATTTCCTTCCTCGGCCCCAGATAGCGGTGAGGGAGAAAAGTTCTCCAGTCCAGTCCAGACCAGTCGCAAAGTTCACATCCGGTTAGCAAATCTAGATGCATCTAAGAGATGCGGTAAGGCGGGTGTCTTCGATCACTGGTGGAGGGCATGCATGCACGTTCTCTCAGCTTACTAGTACAGGTAAGATGTTGGGTGGTCCATGAAAGCTCTTCGCTAGAGTGGTTGGCTGATTGGGAAGAGCATACCTAGTTCTAGTACTAGCGCCTTTAATCTACGAAGGCGTGGCAAATATCTTCAACATTTTAAGATTGTGATAGCGGTGAAGATGGAAATCTGATAGTCGCAGGCTTTATAATGTAGTTAAACAACGCAGTAACGTACACTTGTTCTAGTTGGCAACCCCCGTTCGTGCGTGCGCAAGAGACAGGCGGGAAGCTCCACTACGGGAACAGAGAGCGAGGGAATGCCAATGCTCCAAGATGCGAGATGCACCGCCGCTCCTTTGGCGTCTCCCAAGATAAACATGTATTCGTGCAGTGCAGAAATGTATGTACTAATTCAGGAACTTAGGTGTGTGGAGTTGTCTGGGAAGCGAATCTGTACGAGTACCGCTTGCCGTTTTTCCCCCAGCTGCAGGTCAGGGACTGCATCGTGGCACCCGTTGATTCAAGATAGGTCTGGAACTGGGGCTTTCTAAAGGGGTACCATCATACTGGATTGGGTATTATGGTTGCAAGATCAGACATCGGTATATCGTCGTCCAAGTATCAAGCAACCAGTGCAGGGTTTTCATACTCACCGCCATACTTACAAGAGGATAAAACTTCTTAGCCGGCCCTGAAGCACGGTGATGGTGGGGTTACAATATACAAGATAAGCTTCAACTATTGGGTTTGTCCTGCTCTGCCAGTAGTTTGCGGCGAAGCCCGCGATACGCGTGCAATTGCCCTCAAGCCCAAGCATTGGCAGCTCCTTCATATGTGTTTGGAAGGTTGTCTTGGTGTCAGATGCGCCCCATGGGCCTTGGCTTGGCTTGGATCAAAGAACCTTCATACGGGTGCTTGCAGTCAGTTCGACCCGAGCTGCTCATTAACTTCCGGTGTGGTCATGGCTGCGTCGCGACTTTGGATAGCACAGCATTAAATGGATCGCAGAGTTTCGACGTTGATATCACGGGGGGGCGTTTCAGCGTATGAATGCGCAAAGTATGGCGTGGATTATCATCCCACCTATTACAAGTATATTGCAATTGCACTACACCGCTGTGGAGCCGAATTAAAAGGATCTGCAGTCAGCAAGGCAATAGCGAGTCGTTAATTATCGCGGAAGATCATGATCATGGGGGCAGGGGAGGGCGAGGGGGAAGGGGAAAGGCATTTCGACGCGTGCAGACGCGCTGATCATACAGCGTCTGAGGCAATGCGTTCTCAATATAGATGAAAGTGAAAGGAGAACACCATTAGCCCCAGTAGGCGAGCGCCGCCGAGTCAGACGTTGAAAAGCCACTCTGTGGACACGAGCCAGTCGATTCTGATACAGCCCATCAGATAGATGAGGGAGGTGTAGGGCGCGAAGCTGTGATAGGCTCTGAATTGATTTATCCCTTACGGGGACCATTTTCTTTGACCAGGCCCTATCAATCCATAGAACTGGGATCACAGAAGAAACGTTTTGAGGAGCAGATCAAAGGATGAGGATGCCCATCTCGATCGGAGGGAGGCGTTGCGCAATTGTGCGCGGCTTAACGGTATCCTAGTAGTAGTTGTCCTTGGAATCCTTTGATGGATTGAGGGACGAAAGGATCCCAGCAGCCACGTACGACAACGACAGACAAAGCAAGAGGAAGCGAAGAGAGCGCGAGAAAGAAAGACAGAATACATCATCGGTGTTTCGATTTAAAGCTCTGAAATTCAAAATAATGTTTGGGGGGAGAAAGAATGGGTGTGGGTGGGGTTCGAAGTTGACCGGCCTATCCGTTTGAAAATGAAAGGGAAAAGGGGGTTGTGCACCAACAAAGGCCGACTGATGGAGGGATGGGGATGAGGATGAGGATGATGAGATGAGAGGAGAGGAGAGGAGAGGAGAAGAGAGGAGAGGAGAAGAGGAAGTGAACAGATGATCAACGAAATCGACAGATTTCCTATCGAATGTTCCAGTATGTCATTAGTCGTAACTCTGGTGGGATGTATCAGGAATTGTGACGGGGGTTTTTTTTGTGTCGTCCTCCTCTACGGGATTCAGTTTCGGGAGCGCTGGGAAACTTTGTGGGGTCACACGACCTCTCCCTGCGAAGGTTTTCATTACTATAGAGTTATACCTACGGGCAACGGGCAACGGGGCAACACGCTGTCTTCTAACCAAAATTACGCGTCATTGGGCGGCAAACCCAATGGAATGGTGCATTTGGGAGGGCAGTGTAGGTACTGTAAATGGGACAGGACACCTATGACATTTTTGGTGAACCCAGGCTTCCAAGGCTTATTATTACAAGTTATGTTTCTGGAGGATTCCATCGTCGTTCGTGGAAGGAATGCGCATGGAAAGGCTGAGTCGCGGGAAAACGCCTCTTTGTCAGATCTCGTGGCCATGCTAGCTAGTACTGCGTAGAGGGAAATTGCCAGCCTGTCAATTGGATTTTTTCAACGAGTAGGAAGTCAGGACAGTGTGCATTTCCCCAAGCCTACAGATCTCGATACCGTAGCAGTTAGTAGCAGTAGTAGTAGTAGTAGTAGTAGTAGTAGTAGTAGTAGTAAGCATAGTAGGCATTGAAAGGAGAGGACAAGGAAATTAGGTTTACGGTCGGGCGGCCATGTCCGCAATTCAAGTCTCCCAAGTGCCAAGTGCAAGTGCAAGTGCCGCCTAAGCAGCCTTCACGTTCCAGAACCTGGCTTGTTCCCTTTTCAGCCAAGACGGTTTGAAGAAGAGAAAAGGAAGTGAAAAATGCGGTAAAGCGTATGTAGACAGTGCAGCGCATGCGGGTTTAGGGATGGGGAGGAAGCAGGGCCACACGAATGCGAGGGAGCTGGTAGACTAGTAGACACCACTAGTAGTTCCTACACACCACTACCTAGTAGCTCCACCCTGGCGTGTGCGTGCATAACTTAAGATTAGCACTACCGCTACTACTACTAACCGCTACCAATCCAGCCGCGAGGATCATCACAAACAGAATCACATAGAATCAAACAAAGGCGGCGACAGAAGCCCGAGCATCGTGGCATCATCATTGGCCACACTTGACGCCTTCATCTCTCTTTCATGCGTCGTCCCTCTTTATAACTCTTCAACCGGGCCATGGAAAAAATCCCATCGCTGCTTTGTCCTTTCACCTCTCTTCCCTCGAGAAAGCGGTCAAGCGCAGATTCTTCTTTTGGTTGCGTGTATGTGTGTGTGTGTGTGTGTGTATGGAGTCCTGATTTCTCAGGAGACCTCCGTGAAAATCCCAGGATGGTATTAGTGTCGCGCTAGTCCCGAATTTGTCGAGCCTTCGTTGTTGTCCTGCGAGAGAGGGCCCTGCTTTCTCTTAACCTTCCTCTCCCTCACCTCCAAACCTATCCACCAAAAACCGCTGTCGATGATCTAGAAACTGGTCACATCTATCGTCGTTCGCAGTTATTCTCCTCCTCCGCCCTCCTCCTCACCTTCTTCATCTCTTCCGACTCTCCTAATCATCTCACCTCTCGCCCCTTTCAATTCGCCATCCTCACTCGTCGACGCCCTAAATAGCTGCTTCTGCGTCAACCCGGGTGTTCTCAGCTCTTGTTGCTCCGCAACAACCAACACATTCCACGACTCTCAAAGATCTGTACAACTGTCCTTCTGATACCTCAACTTGTCAACCTGATCGAATTTCCATCGTCCATCCTCCAAAGCTGAGTTCGTCGATCGACAGTTCCCCCCACCATCCGAGCGGATAAGGCAGACGGAGCTTGCTTCGACTACCTCTTCCATCTATCAAATATTAGCAACACATGATTTACACATTGCTGTTGGAGATTGTCTCATGGTAGACTTCTTTGCCCTGATCGATCCCGCACCAAATCACGTCTGCAGTCAAGCTCCTACCAAATCCTGCAATCTGTTCAAAGCATTCACCCTTTGATCAGCTCTCTACCTCACGATAATTCTCAGCGATACAGTGCAACTGACTCGTGTCATTTGTATCGAATCCTCGGTTCGATCCGCCCCTCATCGACACCAGCTACCTCCCTCATCAACTCCAGAAAGTGTGTTCACTCACACTGTCCCCCTGAGGTCTCCATCAGTCCTCAGACACTCGTTCCCTACACCACTTGATTCCCATGTCAGCATAACGACTTTCACATCTTTCCTTAACGGACTTTCTCGTCCCTTGTCAACTGTTTAACGACCAATCGACCAATTCTCTTTTGTTTCAGCGATTCGAATACCCCCATCAATGAGCCTCTGACCCTACCACGATAAATCCGGAGTTCTTTCGACACAGTTATCTTTTCCAGCAGTTGAAACTATATCTATATTGCGTTGCTTATTTGTCTTTTCGCCTGATATCTTCGAATATCGGTCCCTTATCGCCTCTGCCTTTTACGATCTTCAACAATTCCGAGCATTGCTCCCTGTGCCAACACATTTGTTTAGAGAAGACAAAAGCGTTTCTCACGTTGTATTGCGCAACCACACACACTGTATCGCTCAATCGCAAATCTGAAGGGGCCCAAAAACATTTCGGGTTTGTACCAATACGACGCAATTCGGTTTCTCACCTTTTATCTAATCTGCAATACCTCTTATCAACTTCCACACCTCGCCACTCCCAACATCACCTCTGATCACCACATACTTCCAACAACATGGAATGCCTCAGAGAAAGGTTCTACGATGGAGTTGTCCTTGATGGACGATTCCAGACGATCTCTCCTCTTAACCATGGCTCTTTCGGTATGGTCTTCATGGCAAGGGATCTGACAACCAACGACCTTGTTGCCATCAAATGCTTGACGAAGAAGTCCGCTACCGCCGAATCTGATTCATCCTTTGCCGTTGACGAGAGATCTGAAGAGCTAGCTTGTCATGCACAGCTTGGCTCCCATGCCAACATTGTCAATCTCATCCATTCTTTCGAAACTGAGGCCCACATCTATATTGTCCTCGAGTTTTGCTCGAGGGGCGATCTTTACGAAGCTATTCGGACGGGAACTGGTCCATTGGAGACAGAGCATGTTCGGAAGTTTATGCTTCAGCTGGTCGATGCTGTGGCATATATCCACTCAAAGGGCATGTACCACCGTGACATTAAGCCTGAGAACATCTTCCTCACTCAGTCTGGTGAGATGAAGCTCGGAGACTTTGGCCTTGCTACCTCAGAGAAATGGACATATGAAACTACTGTCGGTAGTGACCGCTACATGTCTCCAGAGCAATATGACTCCACTGGTGCTGGTTACTCTCCTGAGCAGGCCGATATCTGGGCCATTGGTATCTGCCTCCTCAACATCCTCTTCTCTCGCAACCCCTTCACGACACCAACCGAATCGGATCCTCTATTCTTGGACTTCTCTCGAGACAAGCAGTCCCTCTTCGATGTCTTCCCTACCATGTCCCAAGACACATATGAGGTGATTGCTCAGTGTATGAGTTTAGATCCACGGAAGAGGTCTCTTGCTGGCGCTCGTGAGGCACTTGAGCGGGCAGTCAGCTTCACAACATTCGATGAGTCTCTTGATGACTTCCATTCTGCAGAGCGACGGGTTATTGCCAGTGCCAATCGCGAACCCTTACGCACCCCATCAATTCAAAGTCCTCAACTCGATACAGGTTCGTTCCCATGGGCCAAGGCACTGCACGCCAGTCCGCCTCAGCAATTCCGTCAACTCTCCGCAATTCCCGACGACGAGAGCTACCATTCTGAAGATCTCTTCCCCAGCTCGGAAGAGAGCAGCAAAGATTGGTTCTCGGTTGGAGAGCAGACCCCGTCCATGGCATCTATCCTCGATTCTTCTCTTGATGTTTCGATGAGCCACATGGCCATCCGGCGGCTAACTAAGAATGGACCACCGAAAGCAAGCCTCACACCAATCTCGGGCTCGCTACCTATCACTATGTCGAAGCCTAGACCAGCGCCTTCTATGGCGTCAGTCTTTGGCAAAAAGAATGACATGGTGTCCAAGAGCTGGAGTGATTTGTGGGATGAGGATATCGAAGAGGAAGAGGAAGCTGAGAAACAGCTCAAGGCGCGCCAAATGCAGAATGCAAGGACCTGGAGCCATGAGAGCAGACATGAGGATGATACGATACGTCGAGGAGGACCTTTGGAGCCGAAGAGCTCGTCATTTGTAAATATTCAGAAAGTGAATCCGGAGTCGGGTCGAATCGTGGCCAATGATGTTGATGGGGATCTTGTTGCGGACGGTTTCTTTTTCCACGATACATCTCCTAAGTCGGTGCAACTACCACATTCTCCTCGCTATTCGCCACCCTCTAAGCGAACCACTTTCGACAAGTGGTCGGCGCTGGGAGAACGTAGACGAGCATACACAGGCACATCGGAGTCGGAGAAATCACCGGAATTGTGGAAGGCTCGGCGAAATATTGGATTTTCTGGCTTCACTGGATCTGGAGTCGGACTTTGGGATAATAAGGCGAATATTGTTAGTAAGGATAAGGCAAGGGAATGCCCATGGGTCAGGGTCCGTGATCCTCATGAACCACGCAAGGGCAAGCTGGTAAGAGATCACGGTGATTTGGAGTGGGTTGGAGGTTGGAATGACCTTCACTTGTAGTTTGGCTTTTTCATTCAGCACATCCTTTACTGTTTTCGACATCGATACGACTTGTTCAGATTATATTTTGGGCAGGTTTTGCGTGGCACAGCAGTATTGGGGTGCGGGGGGGTTAGCTTAGACTCGCTTTTCTGTGTATTAGATATCTTCGGACTTTGAAATACCAGACAATTACCCACTCTACAAGATAGCTCAAATCATGCTCAATCGTGATTTCGAAGGTAACTTTATGTTGCTCCTCTTTCTAGCATCTCTTTTCCCGCTTGTGTTTCTAATTCACAGGATTTGGCCCCAGGAGAAATGTTAAACAAATTTTAGCCAAGTGGCGTAACCGCGCAACCCGTTTCCTCTTAATGCTTCTGCACTTCTTACACCATCACCCCTGAATATCATGTGATTTCAAATACGACGTTTTACCCCGCAATTGGAAGCTGAGCTACCCTTCAATTCTCTTTAAGTCATACTCAGCTTACCCTGAAACGCCGTACTACTCAGTTGAATGACTAGCAACAATGACTTCCAAAAACTTTGGTGCTCTCACAACCGCCACCGAGGCAGCGACGGCATTCTCTCGTGAGATACGGGGGGAAACCAGTCAGTGATTTATGCTTATCTGAGACATCTACATTTTGGGAGGAGTTCTTGCTCATCATTTTATTAGTTGTCATCACAGGCATCAGCCCCAGTAGTCTTGGCGAAGCCCTCGCACTCTCCCTCTCTGCGCAATCCCCAAGACTCCTTATCCTCGCCTCCCGCACCCCCGCCAAACTCTCTCTCGTCACTTCCAAAATACATACCTCTTTCCCTGACGTACGGGTCCAAGAAATTATCGTCGATCTCGCGAGTCAAAGAAGTGTTCGGCAGGCAGCTGCTGAGATAAAGAAGATGGTGGGAGATGGAGGCATTGGTATCTTTTTCAACAATGCAGGTATCAATATCTCTGAGCGACAGCTTACACCTGAGGGTATCGAGATGCAATTTGGGACTAATCATATTGGACCTTTTCTACTCACGAATCTTTTGCTACCTTTGATATTAAGGACAGGAAAGGGGAGGGTAGTGATGACTTCTAGTGAAGCGCATCGGATCTCTCCTGTTAGGTTTAGTGATTTTAATTTAGAGGGGAAGAAGATTCCGAGGGATGAAGAACCAAGGAGAGGACTACCGGTCGGGATGTTGAGGGGTGATGGAGGGTATGAACCAGCTGTTGCGTATGGGCAGAGTAAAACTGCGAATGTGTTATTTGCTGTTGCGTTGAATGAGCGGCTTGGGGGAAGGGGGTTGAAGAGTTTTGCGGTGCATCCTGGGAGTAAGTACCAATCCCTCAGCGAGTTAATTACAAGGGTTGGGATTATTCAATGTTTCATGATTGTTGAGAATTTCTCGTCACCTTTAAAGTGCCTTGCTAAAATCACACATAGCTATCATGACGGAGCTTACTAGGGATCTAGATGGAAAGACGGTGCAGGATCTCCTCGCTACAATAGAGGTTTGGAAAACAGCGGATCAAGGCGCGGCGACTCTGGTCGTTGCTGCATTTGACCCAAAGTTATCATGTGGGAGATCTGTTCCTCTTGGCGGCGGACTCGAAACTAACATCAAGATATTAGCTGAGAATGGTGTCTTTCTAGATGACTGTCAGATGAAGCGGCCGTCAAAGTGGGCTTCTGATATCGGCAAGGCAGAAAGGTTATGGCATTTGAGCGAATTATTGGTCGATGAAAAGTTTGATTATGGGAGGACAAGTCGCTTGTAGGAAGGAATTTAGAGGTTGGCTTAAAACCAGGCCGTTGGTAGAGACCTCTGTTATGCTGCCTTCAAGACAATCGTCCGAAGTCATTGTTCAAGCATATTTGACGCATTGTTCTGCTGCTAGCGTAAGGATATGATTTTCGCAGGGACAGGCTGGCCTGCCATGCCATATGCCAAATACTATTCGAAACGGGATTCAAAATTCGTCTTAGAAATTTTAGAACATTGTATTTGAATTTTTGTCCAGAATAAATTGTGGACCTCTCACAATGACACCACGTTTAGAGGTGAAATTTGACAGTACCGTCTTGTTCAATATTTCTTCTTCCATGTTATTATCTCTTGGGGCCAAGCGAGTCATTGCTCAATGGATTTTGGAGGCAAAGAGAAATCCGCAAGCTCCAAACCGGGCTTCCTTGATAGCCCCAACAACGTAGTATTCCCGCTAGTGCTCTCAGTATGGGGCTTTGCCATTAAGTTCCATGCATGGTTCTGCTCATCTCATTCCCTAAGATGTATTTCAACTGTGGATTTGTACCCCAGAAAGGGGAAACGAAAGCCACAACCCGATATGAAACGATTTAAGCACTGCCGTTCTTGATGAGCACGATTGATGTTGTTATCACAAGGTGGCGTTGATCGTAAGGCCATGTCTGCATGCGGTCGTTGACCAGCACTTTCTCGCCAAGAACTTTCGGTCAATCTAAGCACGACTGTAACGCCGATGGTCATCAACCCCATTCTGAAGCTAGGTAGCCCGCGAAAACTCCACAGCTGATGTGAATCGAAGAGACACAGTGACTAGTGCTTGGGAATATCTTTTACATTCGACTAAGATGCATATTATGAGTGGGATTGATCTGGAAGACTTGAAGAAGAGCTTTGAAAGCAGATTCGTGTCAAACCTCACTCAAAGAACAACCTGTGGGGGGTCGTGAAAGAGGGACCACAAGAATTGGGTATACGCCTGACTCAAGTAGTTGCCCCTGAAGGGGTTTTCAATTGGCCGCTGACTATATGCACCGTTCACGTGCATGACTGGCTCCACTCCCTTCGAAATCGCTCATGAATCCCTGAAGTTGAGGGAATTCGTGGGACTCCTGGAGCTGTAACAGAAAGAGTTTGATGATCTTGTTGAGCATAAAGTCGGTCAGGACACGTAACGCTGTCCCGTACGATATTCCAAGAGTGGCGGGAGTAGCATCGCAAATTCGAGATTTGGATATTATTTAGCAAGATCTGCATCCGTCTCATCTCTAGCGGCTAGAGCGGCTGTGGCGGTTGAGACCGGCAAAAAATAATGGGGATCAACAGTTCTAGCATTTCATATAATGTGAATGACGCAACGATATAAGTCCCTACAGCGCACTGTCGGCCAGACGTGATACCCCACCTTTGATGTAACGAGCTCACTCAAGAGGGCCTCTTATGACCGAGGAGGGATGGCGGTGCTAGCAGGTAGGGTAGTACAATCAGGTATCCCGAGCTCTACCTGAACTGCCATTGCTAGGCATGAGAGTGATTTGCTTCACTCTGTGGACGCTAAGAGCTAGAAGGCTCATCGAGAAATTAGAGACAGAGGCCTCTACACGTCCGTTCATGAGTGAAATGTGGGTTTAGTGGAGGCTGCTCGAATCATTAAAATTGTGAACAAATCCCACGAATGCATAGTGGTTACTTACTGGATATCGATAAGAAATGGACAAAATCCAACAAAGGGGCTTTGATGCAGTTTCGTATATAGAAGCACCGGAAAACAAGGAATCGCAATATCTACTATGTGTCCTTCCAGACATCTTTATAACATGCCCATTCGTCGAAACCTATATACAATTAATTTATCAGAAATTGGAAGGGTTGGATTAGACTTTACCAAGTTGCTTGAGATCGTCAGATCCCTGTGAAACACCATCAAGAAACATTTTCTTCATACCTTGGGCCTGCAAGTTCTGGACACAGGCCTTGAGTAAGCCAACCATGATAGAATGTTGCCTAGGTGCTAGTAAACAATTAGCAACTAAATGTATGACCAATTCAGTGATAAATAGAAATCAAGAATTTGGAATCCTGGCGCACCAGAGATCGCCAGAAGTTTGTAGCTACGATAAATGACAGCTACAGCCTTGTGATAGATTTTGGATTGTGTGTGTACAACCACGGAGACAACTTACAGGAAATGCAGATACATGTCACTCCCCCAACGTCGTGTCCAAGTCTGCTCGCCCAAGGTAGATTTGAAGCAATTTGACTGCCGCATGAAGGTGTGTAAGTAAGAGCCGCCGCGATGATTATGTCGTCCTCAATACCCAAGACGATGTCTTTGACATTGGGGCCATTCATCAGAGACGAGTATTGGTCGAACCAGCCCATTTTTGCCTGACTTGTTGAGACTTGCTCGACCATTGCCAAAACCTTGACCATATCCTCCTGCGTACACAGTCGAAATTGTAGAGGGGTCGGAGATGAATCCTGGTGCACGTATTGCCATTTGGCAAAATCTACTATTAGGTCACGCACTACTTGTCCTTGTCCTGGTACATCTTTTTCCAGATGCCAGCCTCGCCGCCGAAACCATTCTTCGTTCATCTGCATATCGACGGGCGGCCCAAATAGTATCCGGGGAAAGGTACTCCCGAGTTGTAAACGTACGACTCCGCGTGTCCGTCTGAGTTGACCAACTGCATGGTTATGCAAACTAAGACCTACTCCTTGCTTTCGGCTTCTATTTCGCACAATAAGAATGGCCAGAGATGCAATCAATTTCTCCCCTTCTTGATCAACGTATGAGAGGTACGTTGCGCAAAAGCCGAGTATTTCTCCAGTCCGAGGATCTCGAACCACATAGTGTTTTGCATACCCTGGACGCCGCAAGAGGGAGGAGAGTGTCTGATGATCGATTGAAAACCGGCCGCTAATGCTCTGAGTCCAAAGATCCAAGACGCTAGACATATCCCTTGCTTCGTTCCATTGTTCGACGGGCCACAGTTTGGGTTGCAATGTCTCATTCCTGACTGGCTCAGACGGAGGATTGCTAACAGGTGCTGGTGTTGATTGCTCTCCGAAGATCAATGCTGCCGTAGCTTCTAAGGCCGGAGGCGAGTATCCAGCGGTTTGGATAATGGTGGGAAATGGAATCGCCTGCTGAGTGTCTACGGGACTACAGCAAACCACCACAATGCATGGCTTATTGTCGCTAACCGCGAAAGCGACATCTGCAAACTCGAGTTGGATCTGCTGGCCAGGCCGAAGGGCAAAGCAAAGTATAATGACATGTCCTCTCTTTATAAACCCCAAGTGGGTTGACGTGATTCCATTCCTTTGCACACACATTAGCCTAATATCTCTGCATGCATGCATACACATACCTTTGGGTGTAAGGGACCTGACGAACTCTAGCATGCCTTTGAGCCAAGGCCCGCCCAAATGGTTCAAAAGGATCGCTGAGATCTGTGGGATCTTGACTGATAGGGACTACTACAGGAGTGAGAAGAATTATAACGTCCGTTTCTCGAAGGCTCCTGATACTGGACAACCAATTCGTCGAGTCTCGAACAATCACTGCCAACTCAGTGGCGCTTCCGCTCGGTATTGGGGCACCTGTGGCGGAAGAACTCTGTGTTGGTTCTTGGTCAATATCCCTGGCGCAGAGTAAGAAAATTTGACAGCCAGGCTGATATTTAAGAAGTCCATCTTACATTCCATCCTTGCCTGCCGCATTTGTCAACTCATGGGGATGAGCAGACATTGCCGGATCCAGAAAGGAAGTCTGCGTCGAGTCAACATGGTACCAAGGTACTTTGGGAGGGTTTGTGTGTAACTAACACTAAAGACCCGACTACTAACTAGTACAGCAGGTACGTGGGCGGGGTCTTAAGCGGGACTTTATCTATAAATTTCCAGACACGATCCAAATGAACGCTGTTCGCGGCCGCATTTTCAGGCCTGGGTAGAGTATCCACAGAAATAGCTCAGTACAGGGTGTGCCAAGTGATGAACTGAAATTAGCCGCCTAACGAAGTCTGATTCTGTGGGCGAACGGGGGCGAGCGTTATTGTAGGAATAGGAGCTTGCGCAGGCAGCTTGCACAGGCAGCTGGCGCTGGCGCTGGAGCTGCAAGCCGTTCCCCGTATGCGCGATGGGGATGCGCTGCAACAAGAAGAAGAAGAAGAAGAAGTAGAAGCTGCGGGAGCGGGGGGGGGGAGATTCCTGAGCGTGGAAATGTTTATGC
>Ga0182030_10012509_pt1 | contig 16987 bp, 14 predicted proteins | sample 812S3MmetaG_FD_121299 | JGI IMG/M metagenome (GOLD analysis project Ga0182030, IMG submission 121299) | Permafrost microbial communities from Stordalen Mire, Sweden - 812S3M metaG (Illumina Assembly) | ecosystem: Environmental > Terrestrial > Soil > Wetlands > Permafrost | place: Sweden...
TGGCGGAGAGGGAGGGATTCGAACCCCCGATAGCCTTGCGACTATGTCTGATTTCGAGTCAGGTGCATTCAACCGGGCTCTGCCACCTCTCCGATTTGTTTTCAACTACTTAGAAGATACTCCCGAAGACGCCAAATTGTCACTGGCAGTTCCGATGGCACTTTGTACCCCGGATATCCGCTCCACCGCCGACTGCTTGTGGTTCACGCTGAGATGTGCGTACCGCTTGGTCATCTGCGCCGTCCTATGTCCCAGGAGTTCCCCGACCGTGTGTAAATCCACGCCGGCCATCACCAGTCTACTGGCGAAGGTATGGCGATTGCAATGCCAGGTATAGTCTTTGAGGGCCGCCCGCTCGACCGCGCCCAAAAACCACCCGCGCGGAGATTCCGCATGGGGGAAGACGAAGTCGCCATCGGCGGCGGAACGCAACTGTTCGAGAGCAGCCAAAGCCGTCCCATTGAGAGGAACATCCCTCGGGTCCCCGTTCTTGGTCCTGGGCAGATACAATTGCCGGCGCTCGAAATCGATCTGCTTCCACTTCAGGCTGTACTGCTCACTCATCCGGATTCCGGTGTGAATCGAAAGCAGGAGATGAGAATGAAACCGAGGATCGGTCGCCTGGAGCAGGGCCTGCTCCTCGGAATCTGAGAGGAAGCGCACCTTGTCGTTGTTCTCGGTCTTCCGTTTGATCCCCGCAGCGGGATTCCGTGTGATCTTCTCGTTGTCGATCCCGACGCGGAAGATGAGCGAGAAGGCCGCCTGCCAACGGTTCCTGCTCGACGGTTTCCAGTCGCGCGCCTCAGCCTGCTCGGTCAGCCAGCGGACAATCTCCTGCTTGGTGATCTCCTCAGCCGGCCGGTCTCCAAAGGTCGGGAGCAGATCCTTGATCTTCAGTTCCAGTTCGTATACGCCCTTGGGCCTGTTTTCTGCCCGCGAGTGTTCGAGCGCGTCGGCGCAGAGGGCGCGGAACAGGATCGCCTGCCGGGGAGCGGGCAACTTCCTGCCTTCGAGTTTGTTGCTTCTGCGCAGTGCCAACAGGCTAATGGCGGCATCGCGCCTACCCGCCTTTTCGCGGTGGCGCTTGCGCTGGAGGTCGAAGTACTGAATCCACCAAATGTTCGAGCCCTTGGGGTCCTCATAGATACCGCGCAGTTTTTCACGCTTTCGTGGCATCGGTAGCCTCCTGTCTCAATTGTACCTGACTCAAACATGACGGAAGTCAGGTACATTCCGAGTTCTGTCAAAATGAGAACAGAAGCTGCAAGTGGCCCGGCACTGGGGAAGCCGCGCTCGGCTTCATCTCACGACACAATCGGTTCGGGGTGATCGCTGCGTGCGTATCTCCTCAATTCGGCGACCGGGATCAGAACTCGGCCGCCGATTCGCTTGGTTGGCAGACGCCCCGCTGAGATGAGATAGTCGACTCCGCGCTCGCTGATCGAGAGCAGTTGCGCGGCCTCACCCCGGCTGACCAGCAACTTGCTGTCCAATGCGACTTTGACGCTCTCCGGCTGCTTAGGGCGTCGAGGATTTGTGTCGCGCTTTTGGATTTCCTCGGGCGATGTAGAAGGAAACTGAAGCGGCGGATGGATGCTGTCCCAATCCTGGGACCTCGTCGGTTTGCGCGATCTTGGCAACGGAATCACCTTCAAACCTCCTCTGGTGACCGGAGCACATCGAACCTCGGTCGGCTCCTGTCTGCTACGGTGCTTCAGGCATTGCTGTTCTGTCCAATAACTTTTTGGAAGTCGGGTATAACTTTTCGGGTTTGATGGCCAAGCGTTTGTCCGTTCTGAGGATCGTTCCAGCCGCTTGCAGTCGAAGACGCCTTGATTTTCAACCGGACGGAGAGCGATTTTGGGTGCATGTTTGACATAAAACTTCACCTGGGGTAAATTCTTCTCATTCGGGGCGTTCCGCCGCACAGGCGGAACGGTAGCTTGCTTGCAAATTGCTTTGGTCTGCACACGGCTGATTTCAGGATGAGGTGCATGACAAATGGCTACCAAAACCCGGATACACGACCTTGAACTCGTCGTTGCGCTTTCTGAAGAGCGCACACTTTCCCAGGCTGCGAAGCGCGTGGGCATGACGCAACCGGCAATCAGCAAGCGCCTCCAAGTGATCCAGCGGCGCTTGCAACTGAAACTTTTTGAAACCAACCATACCGGCGCGGAGATTACAGACTCAGGGCGCTTCTTCGTGGAGTATGCGCAGCAGAGCGTAAATCTCTTCCATCAGGGCATGCATGAGGCGCGCCAGGCCAGACACGCGCACCTCAACAGGCTCCGTGTTGGAACCTCTCCGTTTCAACCGCCTCACTTGGTCGAGATGCTCCGCACGATGGAATTGCGTCTCTATCGCAATCTGGCGGTCGAAGTCGAGTCCGCCTTTTCCTGTGACCTTCTAAGGAAGCTCGAACAGTGTGAGGTGGATGTGGCGCTGGTGGCATCGCCGCCTTCAATGCCGTCAATCACTACTGCCATGCTTTGCGTGCGGCAGTTCATGATCGCCTTTTCTGAACGGCATCCGCTTGCGGCTCTGAAAACGGTAGGTCTGGCGGATTTGGCGCCGTATCCGTGGGTCTTTTTCAACCGCCACGTTCACCCACATTTGCACGACCTGATCCTCCATCGGGCAAAAGTTCAGGAACTCACACCGAATGTCGTTCACCACGTAATGCACGCCGAGCAGGTTCCGGCCCTCGTCAAGGGCGGGTTGTCGGTCGCGTGGCTTACACCAACGGGGGCAGCGCGTGTTGCCCACGGCGAACTCATATCGCGCCCGCTCGTCGATACTCAAATCCGGCTTGAGACGCATCTGGCCACACTGGCTAGCAACAACTCGGCGCTGGTAAGCGAGTTTGTCCGCGCATTCATGAAGCGCTACCAGCAAGAGAGGAAGCCGGTTCAGATGGTGCTGCCGATGGACGATGGAGCGATCGAGAAGGCTGGTTGAGTGCGCGCCTGTCTGTCGTCCGGCTTCTGAATCAATGTTGAAAAAGGGTTTCAGATCTCATTTGCGTTTTTATAAAAAGGCGGGCCCCGAAAGCCTGGCGGTAGCTTCTCTGCCCTGATCTCGACGACACACATCCTTGGCAGAAGACTCTCTCAGAGAGGTGAACTCCCCGTGTATGATCCTGTTCTCCCCCAACGGGCACACGAGGTTCTTTCTCGGTTTTTCGCCCTGATTCGAAAAGGTCCGCGTGAGGCAGTGGAGCGGCTGAGCCGGGAAGGCGCAGGCCTGAGTCCGGACCTGTTGTCCAATCTCCGCCAATTCGGCACAACGCCGACGCCCCGTCAGTTACTGGCCCTGAAGCAGCGTCTTTCATTGACCATCGGCGGGGCATTCAGGCTTTTCGGATATAGACTCGACAGGATGCGCGGCGTCGAGGCGATTCTCAACGCGGGACGAACGCGGTTTGTCGAGTCGTACCCATTCCATCGGGACCGGCCTGTCGATCTTCCCGGCGCTTTGGGTCATGAGGGCGCGTTTCAACACACAGCGTTTCTCTCGGACCTCGTTGTGCGCTGGCAGCAAGGGGTTCCAATTCGCGCCGTTCGCGGACCACATTGGCGAAAGGATGGATTTCTCTATGCGCAACTCGGCACCAGCGACACACGCGCGATGCCGAAGGTCCCTCCCGGTTCCCACATCGCAATTCGGCCCATTGGCGAACAGGAACGGCAGAATCCCAATCCGGCGCGGATGTATTTTCTGCAGCACGGCAACGGGTATCTTTGCTGCGGCTGTGCTGTCCGGCAGCACAAGCTTTCAATTATCACCGAGGACCGTAACTACGCCGGTCCTCACGAATTTCTCTATCCTGGCGAGGTCCGCATTGTCGGTCGTGTAGCGTCATTCGGAGTGCGTCTGCCGCTCGCGGAGCCTTCCCTTATCCTGCCGCGTCGCACGTACAAACCTGCGCCTTTGATTCTCCCCTGGGAGCACACTTCTTTGCGCAATCTCATTTTGGCGGAGAGACAACGTTTTGGGATCACGGAGGCGCATCTGGCAATGGCAAGCGAGATCCTCGAATCCCGCCTCGGTGCGAGCATCAGCGCCAGAACACTGCGCCGATACGAACAGGAAAAGGAGCGAAAGCCGCGTACTGCTGTGCTCATCGGCCTTACGCTGATGAATTCGCTTCGTTTCACGGATGTTCTCCGCATTGCTGGCCTGTGGACGGATGAGTCCCAACACTATTCGCTTGACGCCATGATGAGCGCAACGACATTCGACGACCTTCCCCGCGGTTTCCCTCCCGCGGCGGTGCCCAATCCAATAGCGCGCTGGCAGTCTTGGCTTGACGAATGGGGCGAATGGCCGACATTGCTGTCGATGGCCATGCCCGACCTTGGGCAATGGAGAAACCGCATTCTTCGGATCAATCAAAGCGCCTGGTTCAAGGGGCTCGATCCTCTCATCGCTCCACATTCCGTTGTTGTCGTGGATAAGCTGAAAGTCGCTCCTCCCTCGCACGCGGAGAATCATCGGCACAACTGGGATCGGCCTATTTTCGCACTACGGCATGAAGGCAAGACATTCTGCGGATACCTTGAGGCGCATGGAACCAATCTTGTGCTGCTTCCGCATCCTTCGGCTTCCGGCACGTCGAGGATGGTTTTCCGCAGGAGACAAGTAGAGATTCTTGGCCAGATTGTCGCCGTGGCGTCTCCTCTCTAACGTCTCCAAGCCGACGATAGTTTCTTACGATTCCGTTATTGTGGCCATTTTGCGGCGCGAAGTCGCGCACTATCCGGCATTGCGGCTCAAGAAAAATCAATCGCTTAGAGCCAGTTCTCCGTTATTGTGGCCGGAATTAAATATTCCGGTCACAGTTTCCGAGCTTCCGTCGTATTCTCACTTCCACATGAAACCGGATCCCCCGAAACCGGTTTCGACGAGGTGATTAAGATGCCTGCTCCGGCTGCGCACCTTCGTTCCATCATCGATCACGATGGAGCCGTGATTCTGGATATTGAACACGACGCCATGCTTACGCTGAACTTCACCGGCGGCTATGTGTGGGAGAAGCTGAAGCAAGGCAAGCTGATCGATGAGATTATCCGCGAGCTTGTAAGCGAGACTGGCGCCAACCGCATAACGGTTGATGGCGACGCGCATGCATTTATCGACGAACTGAAATCGAAGCATCTCCTTACCGCTTGAACAAAGGCTCTGCCATGCTCGCACATAACGCCACGCTTACCTGTACGCGATATTTGCCCGGAGGAAGAATAGAGACCATATAGATTCCGGAGCCATTCGTCTTTCCGGAGTAATGTACTCCGGCTCCCTCGTTCAGTATTTCGATGTCGGCATCGATGATGATCTTGCCGGAGGGATTAACGACCACCCCGCTGATGGTTGCGCCGGTGGATTGAGCAAACGCAAGTTTTGTGGCGCAGAGGATCAACAAGAGCAGAAAAAGGGAACGAAGGCATCTCAAGAGTGGACTCCTCAAGTGAACCGGAATGAAGTTGGTTCATCCAGTTTACGAATGCCTTTCGCTGAGCTGTGACGCTGATTGTTACGCAATGCTGGGCTGCTGAACAATCTTCAGTCTCACGGGTGGTTGGGATCGATGCGAAGGTACGCAAACAATAACGGCTTGCCACTTGGCTTCGTGCTGCCGCCTTCGGGTTCTACGGTAATGAACACGGCGTCGATCTGCGCGATTGTTTTTGCGTCATTGAATTTAAGCGCCCAGCGTTTTTGGCTGGCGTCATCCTGATAGAGGAGTCCGAGGCTCACGTCGGCTTTGTGGTCCGATTCGCGCCTGCCCCACGCCTGAAACGTGCTGGCTCTCTTGACGCCTCGCTGCTGGTCGAGATCGTACCCATAGAAGATCAGCGATTTATCTTTGGTATAGAACACGCGCCCGAAAGGCTTCTGCGTGTCGCCCGTCTTGGCAATGTCATAGATTTCGGCAATATAAAGGTTGCGGGCACCAATCAAATTTCGGATGTCGCGATCATGCTCCATCAGGTCCTGTTCATGCGCAATCTCCTTGTCCTTATCCTTGAGTTCCGCGTTCAGGTCGTTGACCTGCGCCTTGAGGGCGAGTGATTCCGCAGAGTCCTGTGGTTTCTGACCGTTCATCAGGTCGAGTCTAGCTTGCAGGCCTTGTGCATTGAATTGCGCAAGGGTCAGTCGTTGCTCCAGGTCTGCTCGGTCCTGCAAGCTGCGGTCCAGGTCCGAGCCTCTTTCTGCCAACTCGCCCGCCATTTGGCTCTGGGCGTCTTTCAGACTGGCAATCTCCAATTGGTTGAGCCGAACCTGTTCCCTTAACGCGGCGGCCTCGCTCTCTTTCGAAAGGGTCCTTGCATCTGGTGGCGTTACGGAATTGACGGTGTGATCGATGTGGGCTGGAATATCCTGCGCAGATCGCGCCTGTGTCGCGACAGTTGAATTGTTTCCGTGCTCAATGTAAACGCCAACGCGGTAGCCGGCGATGCTACAAGCTGCCAGAATCGCAGCTGCCATTGCGTAACGTCGTACGCGCCTCCAATGGGAGGGAATCGCTGGAGTAAACGGTTTGCGGCCAGATGGCAAAGGTTCTTCGCGCAGCGATTCCATCAATGCTGCCTCAGCCTCTTCGATCGACCAGGAGTCGGGCGAACTGCCATGGTCTTGGTCTGCGCCATCCTCTTCCGCCATCAGGGGGATTGCCATGGCCACTACACGCTCAAAAAGACGCTGGGACTCCCTGCACGCATCGCAGTGCGCCAGATGTTGCTCCAGCCGCGCCCATTCCTCCGCCGTCAATTCCCCAGTTGTCGAGAGGGCGCAGAGTTCTTCAAACTCTTCATGAGGATCGGGCGGCACTGTTCCAGCTCCATTGCTGGAGCCATTCTGCACTATTTCGCTCACTTTGACCGCATCTTTTCGGGAAGGACGTATTTGCGTAGCCGTGCCAACCCGCGATAGTAGTGACTTCTCACGTTGCCGAGGGTGCGCCCGGTGAGTTGGGCAATCTCCTTGAGTGAGTACCCTTCGAAGAAAAAGAGCCGGATGGTTTCCTGCTGTTCCGGTGTGAGCCGGGCGTTGAATCTCGCCGTAAGCTGCTTTCCGAGAATGCCTTCCATCGACAGTTCGTGAAATGGGAGTTCATCTCTGGGATCGGCCAAATGCAGGCCTGTCTCCTCCAGATCCTGACTTGTATAGAAGTGGCGGGAGTTGAGGTAGCGCCGACGGTCGAAGGCGCGGTGATAGGCCACCTGGAAAATCCACGAGCGCGCGGCACCCTGGATCGCGTCGAACAGGGTGGCTTTCCGGAAGATGAAGAGAAAGACTTCCTGCACCAGGTCGTCCGCCTCGGCTTCGTTCCGAAGTATCCGCTGGGCTACGTTGCGCACGGCGCGGGCATGGCGACGAAAGAGAAAACCCAGTGCCTCTTTGTCTCCTTGCTGAACCTGTTCCAGCAATAGTCTGTCCGAGATTTCGGAAGTGCGGACTACAGTCGCGGCGGGTTGAACTAGGATAGTGTCTGGGGATTGAGCTTCGCCGAGGGGGTCCGATGGGATTTCGGACGCATAGTGGCCTGAGCCTCGCACTTCCGGTGTGCTCGCCAGTGGATCGGGGAAATAGACGGCTTCGGAGCTCATGCTTCCTCGCGATCTGGCATTGCGAAATTGAGAATTAAGCGACCTAATGACAATCTCAAAATAGTCGATTATCGCATATTTTGCAATGAAGAGCCTCTTTTATTGCGAACCGGAAGACTCGGCGCGGCTGTACGTGACGCTTATTTCGAATAGTCGATGTTGTACTATTCGCACTTCGCCTATTAGTTTGAGCGACAGTCAGCGCTCATGCCCCGAGAGAAATCAAACTTCAGCGACGAATACGCGATATTTCTCGCGGCGCTTCGGCGTTCCCGTGAGGATTCAGGACGAACGCAAACCGATGTCGCCGCATTCTTGAAACGCGATCAAAGTGTGGTGAGCAAATGTGAAAGAGGGGAGCGCCGGATCGACGTCATTGAGCTACGGGACTATTGCCGAGCAATAGGGATTGAACTGCGAACATTCGTGGACATTCTTGAGAAGGAGATTACACAAGCAACAACGGCAAAGGCTTCTCTGAGAGCCAAGAAGCGTGCCTCACGCTAGCGCAGAGACTATTCGATGCGAGCTTTCACTTTTTCAAGTGGATGAGATTTACCCTGGTCGGCTTCACAGGTTGACCGGCGTACAAAGTTCTTCATTGGGGAGCCATATTGGCGTTGACATCTATACCGATGCCAAGCTGCCAGATACGAAGGCGGACTGCGCGTTGGGGGCGCTGCCAGTTGGGCGGGCCAGAAAAGCCGCTCCTGCCAACGGGCAGGAGCATCGCAAGAGGGTGGGAAGACGGGCAGCGAGCAGAACAAATGCGGAGCCCACATTGCAGGCTCCGCGCAGTGCTTCGATTGGGTCGATGGTTATGCGGCTGCCGACTTTCTGGCTGCCTTCGGCTACGCTTTGACGGGTGGTTTCGGCGCGGACTTCTTGACGGTCCCGGCCTTTTCCTTCGCCGCGAACTCCTGCTTGACTTTCGCTGCGATGGCCTCCGTGTCCACCTTGTATGCCTGAGCGGCCTCGCGCAAGACTCTTGCAGTATCCGCCTCGGTTCGCATCGACAGAAGAATGGCCGTCTCCACAAGGATGCGGCCCAGTGCGTTTTCCTCGGCTTTGGACAGAAAGGCTGCCAGCAATTTCGCCGGCGCATCGCCGCCCTTGGGCTTGCCGATACCATGCTGCCGGATAAGGACCGCGAGTTTCCGCTCGTCCAAGAGTGCGGCCAGCCGTCCCACGGTAAAGAGTAGGTCGCGCTTCATCAACCGGACAGGAACCGCTTCGCCGATGGCTTTCAGCACGCGCAGTCCAGTGGCCTGTGCCTGCGCTTCCTCGCGGCGGCGTTTCTCTTGTTCCGCTTTTACGGCGGTATCGGTCTGCGCCCGCTGCTGCTGTTTCTTCGGGTGATGTACCGGGCATTCGGGGTTGGCACATATTCGCTTCACTTCGCCCTTTTCGCTGCCATCCGCGACGATGGCCTCGCTGGTGAACTTGCAAGTTTTGTACTCCGGCGCGTTGGCCTGTTCCTTGCGCGTGGGTTTGTCTTGCCGGATTTCGATGTACTGGTTGCGCGGAACGACAGGACTGCCCTCGGCTGGTTTGCTGTAGGCGGTGCTGATCTGTACCAGTTTCGGTTTCGCTGCCACGGCCTGTCTTACGTGCTGGTCCAGCTTCATCGAAAAGCACTTCGGATCGGAGCAGCGGTCTGCGTGTGTCATGCCCTCGAAAAGCAGCGTGTTGTGCGCTGTGCGCTTGGGGCACTCAAGGCAGGAACCCGCCTCGGGCGCTAGCTGCGGGTCTTCTTTCGAGAACGGCGCGGCGGCAAGGTCCAAGAGGACATTACGCTCGATCCATTCCCGCAGATGACGAACGGGCAGCAAGATACGTTTCGATTTGCTACCGTTTCCGTATACTTCCTGATAGCAGGCGGACAGTGCTTCCTCCTGCTCTGCCGGTTGTAACTTCGCCAATAAGAGCGCATGGCCCACTCCGATCTCGTCTTGCACAAAGGCTTCGGATACAGTGGGCGTCAATGCGGCCAGAGACAGGCGCGACACGATGAACGCGGGCGTTTTCCCGCATCGTGCGGCAATCTGTTCGATGGAGTATTTCGGCTCGTCCAAGGCCAGTAGCTGGGCATAGCTGCTCGACTCCTCCAGCGGGTGGACATCCTGTCTTTGCAGGTTCTCAACGATGGCGATTTCGATGCACTGCGCATCGGTGAGTACCCGAATCTCGACCGGCACGGATTCGGCACCGGCCAGTTGTGCCGCGCGGAAGCGCCGTTTCCCGGCGACTACCTCATACGTTTGCGGATTGACCGGGCGAACCAGCAAGGGCATCAACACACCCTGGCTGCGAATTGAAGCTGCAAGCTCGTTAAGCGCCGTTTGGTCGAAGGTGCGGCGCGGGTTTAGGGGCGACTCGATCAGGTTATCGATGGGCAGGTTGCGGTATTCGCTGGTGACGGCTGCAATTGCGTTCGACATACAATTCTCCTTTGTCGTTGATGGGTGGAAGTCATGCGGACAGACACCTTGCGCCTGTCCGCACTAATGGCGGGTGGCGACGGAAGCGGCGACTTCAAGCCGCTTTCGTGATGGCTGTCTGTGTGCGGGAGCGCCGCGCCGGTTTGTGGTCGGGCGCTGGCTCTGTTGCCGGTTCCGCAACTTCCTGTGAAAACTCCGTTGCTGCTTCCTGCGCGACAGGTGCCTCTACCGTGATTGCAGCGAGAATCACGGCTGACGTGCGCTGAACGACTTCAAGGCTTTCGGCCAGCAAGGCTGCATTTCCTGCATACATCTGTATGTAGTCGCTTGAAGCTGTGCCAATCTCCAGACCAATTGCCTGGCCCACGATGAAGGCCACGGCTTCGGCCTCGGTTTCCCGGACAACGGCGGTGGTCATAGTGCGGCGGTCGGCCTTGTGTAACAATTCATGCGCCGTTTCGTGAACCAGACAGACGAACTCCTCGGCCTGGGATTGGCCGGGGAGAAGAGCAATCTTTCCTCCGTAGCTCACACCCAACGCTGGCGCAATTTTCTCGTTGAACTCAAGCGCGATGTTCTGATGTGCGAGAAAGTCAATCAGGCGGTCGCGGTGCTGGCCTACTTCACCGCTGATGTTGTGCTCAAACTCCGGCAGGTCCGCGCCTTCGGTCTGGGCCACATCGAAGACGTAGACCGCGCGAAAACCGATAAGCATGGGTTGAGGCTTGGTGCTGTCGTCCGTGCTGGCACTCTGTTCTACGGCATCATTCCTGCGCTTGTATCCCACCATAGGCGCAAGAATCTGGATGCCTTTCTCGCCCCGTTTCACGAACCGGCCCAGTTCCTTCCATGCGTGGAACCCAGCTACGCGCGTAGCTGACGGGCGCTGTCTCGCTATTTGCAAAATGTTCCCGAAAGAATACGCATGAAACCGGGCCATCGCGCCGAGATAGGCGGCGAGGGTTTCGCTGTGTCCGGCCTCAAGCTGCTGGATGAGGTAGTCCACGGCCTGTTTGATAAGTACCTGTGTGGGGTTGTCCTTCTGTGTCGTGCGCTGCTGATAGGGCGATTCGCTGCGGAGCGCCGCATTTTTGCTGTGCGGCGCGGTGGTGGTTGTTGTGCTACTGCTGGTGTAAGGCATGACGTTTGCTCTCCTGTGCTGCCCGCGTGGGGCGGATTCTGAAGGAGGGCGTCTGCCTCAAACCCAATTTCTTTGTTTGAGTGCCCCCGCTTCATGTCTTGCGCGGCGGGCAGAGGCGCGGAGGGTTCGGTCAAGGGCGCGCGTTTTTGCGCGTTCATCGCAGCGCAGCGGAGACCCTTGACGGGTTCCGACCGGCTCTGCCATAAAGCCGCATGAAGCGGGGGCACTTGAACGAAGAAGAAATTCGGTCCACTTCCGAATTGCCTTGCGCACTTGAGGGAGAGGCGTTGCGGGGAAGGACACTGGCTCCGCATGGATGGGGCGCGGAAAACGCCAGCATGATCGGCGGTTGCAGCGGGGGAAGGGCCGCGCAACCTTCCCCAGAAAAGAAATCGATTTTCCATCCAAAATAAGCGGATAGCCCGAAGGCATGAAGTAATTTCAATATCGGAGATCGGGCCAGTTGGACGAATATAGCCAGTGGGCATTATTTTGATAGGAAGTCTCTGGACGCTCGGGGATGAAGATTTAAAACGCCTGGAGGTGCTTATGTCAGATCGCCAGCAAGATCAAGACGCTATTCATGAAATTCTCTTGCAACGCAGTGAGTTTTGCGTAACGGGAAGCCCCAATGAAGAAACACCGCTCCCGGCAACGACCCTTCCATTCCGACTGATCGCCGATTTTGCGGTCGAATCCAATACCGCCGCGGCATATTTGCAACAACCCGATCTTACCCAGCAAGAGCGTGACTTCTTCCTGACCGTGCTGCATACTCCGGAGGCATTGAACCGGATGTGCCGCCTGGCCATCGTCAGCGATTTCGAGGCGGACTTGGATGGTTGTTTCCGCGACAAATTTCTCGGACCCCATCCGGAAGACATACTCGATTGTGCCTTACCCTATCTTCCCGCGGAACTTGCAAATTATTGGAAGGAACTGCGGGAACGGAACTACGACTGTTTCAGCCATTGGATCGACGAAATCTTCATGGAGTTCCGCAGTTCGTTGAAGCGCACCGTGATCGAGGATATGACCACAGGCGAGACGATTCCTCTTCAAGTCGGCAGCAGGTGTGGCATCGCTCGGTGACTGCTAAGATTGGACGCAATGCCGGCGGAGAGGGGACACGACGAGTGAGATCTTACGCTGGAGATTGGATTCTGCTACCCTTAGACCATGCAGATCACCGTCGAACTTCCCGATGACCTTGCGCAGCGCCCCGATCCCGCGCGTGCCGCTCTGGAGGCCATGGCTATCGAGGGGTATCGCTCCGGTGCGCTGTCCGCCTATCAGACGCGCCTGCTCCTGGGTTTCGAGACCCGGTACGAGCTTGATGGATTTCTCAAGGAGCACCAGGTCTGGGAGCGAGCCTATAGCGTTGAAGACCTGGAGAACGATGCTGAGGCGTTTGAGCGGACGGCATGATTGTTGTCGCCGACACCTCTCCGTTGAATTATCTGGTTCTGATAGACGAGGTCGAATTATTGCCTGTTCTGTTCGGGCGCGTGCTTGTTCCTCAAGCCGTGTTTCACGAGTTGGAACACCCCAAAACGCCGGCCAAGGTACGTGAATGGATGACGCATCTTCCGGAGTGGCTCGAAGTGCGGGCAGTTGTTTCCGTCGCCAGCCCCGCGCTGATGACGCTGGATGTCGGGGAGCGGGAGGCGATTCAGTTGGCGCTGGAGCTGGGGATCGGCACCGTGCTCCTTGACGAAAAAGATGGGCGGCAAGAGGCGGAAAATCTTCATCTGGAAGTTCGCGGAACACTAGGCATCCTGGAACGCGGGGCGAAGCTGGGAAGGACCAACTTTCGCGCAGCGTTGAGTAAGCTGGAGCAAAGTAATTTTCGTATCTCGCCCGCAGTCCGGGCAGCGTTTCTCAAACGCAATCCGTAGAAATGCTCATTGCAATAGTAGGCCGAGGTTACGGAGTACCCCAACCACCACGGCCTTGCTGGATGGCGCATGGCCTCTTGAGAGGATCCGCCGGGTTTTGATGGCGTCGGGATCGGAAGCCGATTCCCTGACTCCGCCAATTCGCATTCTAAACTGGATGAACTGAGGGAATCAGACCACTCCGCTGCTCATTCGTATCCCTCCTTATGCGATGCCAAGAATCGCTGTCTCAGCTCCAAATAGTGTAGCGATGGCACTCCAAATTGCGGCCTTCTTGTTGAGACGAGATGCTTCGGCAAGAGCCGCCTGCACTCCATAAACGTCTGCTTGAGCATTCATAATATGCAGCTCTGGGACATCACTGATGGAGGCATCCGGGGGTGCGTTGGGCACAGGTATTGGAAGACTCGAAAGATACCAGTAGCCAGCGGCAATAAGCGCACAGATTGCGGTTGCGGCGGAACAGATGATGTAAGCGATGCGAGCTACATTTATGGCGGAACCGATTCCCGAAGTCCGTCGGTGATTCAATCATGCCTTCTGAAAGTATCACATCGATAGACCAAGGCTAGCCCCCGGCGCAATTTTCACTGCCGCGACCGGTTCCAATCCGATATTTGCGACGGGATTTTGAACTTTGGCGAAGTTCAGTGCCGACGCTTTGGTTACATCGTGGCTCAAATTTTCGGCGAGCGAAGTCGCATTGTGGGTGAAGATTTGCGCGTCCTGCGAGGCCCGCGAGACGGAGACGTACGCGAACCGTGTGTTGATAAGTTCCGGGTGGACATTGGTGTCCATATTGACCAGGACGCGCTCGGAAGTGAGTCCCTGCGAACTGTGCGAGGTCACGGCATAGCCATGATCGAAGTGCCGCATCTCCGCCGGATCAAAAGTGACGGTTTTCTCTTTATCGCCTTCCATATGGACAGTCATCGCGCCGTTTTCACCGATCTGGTGAATGGTTCCGAGGTCGCGGTTGGCAACTCCCAACTCCTTATTCGGAGCAGTAAATTGCACCCGGTCTCCGATAGCAAACTCCCGTTCAATCTCGCGGTAGGCACTGATGCCGCGCAGCCGGGACGGATCATAGGTGAGCTGTTCTCCATTTGGCTTCTCGACGGTCAAGGAATTTGCTCTCGAATCGGTCGAGACCACGCGCGCGTAGCTGCGCGGCTCGATGCCGATGGCCGTACTGCCGCGCTGATAGTGGAGCACGTCACCCACCTCATAGCGCGCGGCCCAGGCGCGGTCCGCGCCGGTCATGTCCGAGCGCGGCGTGAGCACGCGCATCGAGTGATCCTGCTTGTCTACTTTACCGAGCCCCTGCAATTCCTTCCGGACGGCCTGATTGATCGCCCGGCGCGAAGCATTGTCGGGAGAGACGATGATGGTGTTGTCGGGTTTCTCTGCGTAGCTCCGGGCAATCGAGGCGATGCGCTTTTGCGGATCGGAAATCTCCGTAATCCGTCCCTGCTGCTCCAGAAGCGAGATGCCCTCGGGCACCTCGCCGCGCGAGAGATGCTCGACCGCTCGCCGCAACTCGGTATCTTTCTGGCGCACGATCTGGTCGAGCCGCGCGGTCTGCATTCCGGCCTGCTGCAACTGCTCGAATGGCTTTCCGGCCTCTACGCCCTGATGCTGCCGGGTGTCGCCGGTGAGCAGGACCTTGTCCTGGGAACCGATCTTTTCAAGGAAATCCCGCATCTGCTGGGTCGATGCCAACGAGGATTCATCGACCATATAAAGATGCCTTACCGCCGGATCGCCGCCATTCCGGCTGCGGGCAAGAAAACCTTGCAGCGTGTCGGCGGCAATACCCGCGTCGCGGAGCTGGCGCGCGGCACGGGAGGTCGGCGCGAAGCCCTCGACCACAAAGCCGTTCCTCTCCGCACCCTGCCGAATGCTTTCGAGCGTACTTGTTTTTCCGCTTCCGGCCCTGCCTTGTAAACCCTGTATACGGTCGCGGGAAGTAAGCACTTGTTCGATGGCGTTGCGCTGCGATGAATTGAGGTGTGGACGAGCCTCTGTGAGTGGAATAGCCTGCTCGACAGGCATGAGTTGCGGAGCGTGACCCTGTCCACTCATTACCGTTTTCACTATCTGTTTTTCGGCATGGATCATCTCGGCGGTCGTGAACCTGCGCGCCGAATCGTGTTTTTCGCCGGGAACAAGCTGGAACTCGCCGGAAGCGGTGCGCACTTCGAAGCTGGCTCGGACCTCCGGGTACCTTGTTTCTCCCATGCCGCGCCGCATTGCATCGACCAGCAACGCCCGTTCATCCTGGACAGCCTCGCGCTCGAAACCGCGGTCGCGCGCAAAGGTAAGCGCCGAATGCGCCTGCTTCTGGCGTTCCTCGGCCACTCGTTTCTGAGCCTGGCCGATGCTCCGCCGCCTGGCTTCGGCAACGACATGGTCCGCCTGGTTGCCGAACTCGGCGGCAATCTGGCGGTGCGCTGTCAGCACTTCGCCAGGCGGCAGAATCGCCTTTTTGTCACGAGTGTTGTGAGCCGCGATCTGTGCTGCCTCCGGGCCACTGAACCCACTGTGCGCAAGGGTTTCCTCGATCTCCTGACGCCGTGGGCTGGAGGCGTCAAGGTACTCCTGCGAGTATCCCTTGATTTCGGGAGCGCCGCTTTTGCCTGGTTCAATTTCATAACCAAGATTGCGCAGCCGGTACATCAGCTCCGATTGATAAACCGCCGTGGCATACTGCTGAGACGCGAAAAGGCTTTGCGGCTGGAGCGCCCGCGCCGTGCCATCGGAGCGTTCGGTGATATTGAAGATGACAGCGTGGGTATGAAGCTGTGGCGCGGCATAACCATTCACAGGACGGGCGGTGTCGTGCTCGAACTTGGCGGCCACGAACTGCTCTGTAGTTTCGGGCGGATGATTGCCGCCGATCCGCGCCTGTGTGTAGTGCTCCAACTCCGAAAGCGCCACAGAGACAGCCTCGCGATGGGCCAGCCGAACCCGTTCGTCGCCGCCAACCAGCGCTGTCAACGATACTGATTTTGGCGCGGAAAAGGTCGCGTCCCAACCGGCACGATGCTCGACCGATTTTACGGTCTTGCCATCGGCGGTCTGATATTGATGGGACTGGCGGTGGCGCACAAGCTGCTCGCCGGTAGCCGGGTGCTGACCTTCGGAGAGTCGAGCGAACTCCTCCGCTCCGACAGCCCCGGTAAGACCATACTCTTCGGCGAGTCGGCCCTGCCATTCGCCAGTCACAGTCTCTCCACGGCTCCAATAGCTCTGGTCTGGAGAGGTGAACTCGCGCGAGTGATACGTCTGGGCCTGGCCAGCGGAAAGCGGTTTCGAGATGGTTAGCATGGCTTATCTCAACCTCTCAAGATGAGGTTCTGTTGGTCGTCGGTATCGGGCGCAACGGTTGGCTCCGGCTCGATCTGCTGCACTATGGGCAATGTGTTGGGCTGAGACGACGGTGAATCTCCCGGCGCCTGCTTCAACTCCGAATTTGGCTCGGCGCCATGCACGCGCGCCGGATCGTAAGGCAACTTGTCGTCGGGCCGCTCCCGGCGTTCAAAACCCTCGGCAACTTCCGGCATACTGAAGTACGGGAAGGAAAACCGCGTCACGTAATTCTGGTACTTCATATAGGCATGGAGATCAGCCAGGCCGGAGATTTCGGACTCCAGAACCAACGGCTCCACCTGCCGGTCGAGGGCGAAGTTGCGGCCTGCACGGGTTCCATCGAAGTGGGTCTCGCGCAATCGTTCGATCTCTACCTTGCCGATGAACTTCGAGACCCATTCGCCGGCATTCGGTTCCTTGGTGGTGAGCCAAACGCTGGTCGCCGGTTGCGATAACATGACCTCGGCCAGATGCCCATACAGGTACTCAAGCTGGGCTTTGCCCTGGAAGCCAAGCACGACA
>Ga0182030_10012512_pt1 | contig 16984 bp, 16 predicted proteins | sample 812S3MmetaG_FD_121299 | JGI IMG/M metagenome (GOLD analysis project Ga0182030, IMG submission 121299) | Permafrost microbial communities from Stordalen Mire, Sweden - 812S3M metaG (Illumina Assembly) | ecosystem: Environmental > Terrestrial > Soil > Wetlands > Permafrost | place: Sweden...
CGCGCATGCCAGTCCCCTATAGTCGCCGCTCCGGGCGTCAGGTCGGCCGCACTTGCGGCACTCAAAACGCCTTTGAACAACTGATTCGGATCCTGACGACATATGGTTAACAAAATCTGATTCGGGTCCGCAAGCTCTAACCGTGCAATTTTTGTCGAATCGCCCTAAGATATTGCATCGAAGCAGTTTTTTGTATCCGTTTCCGTTCAAGTTCCACATTAAGAGTTGGGCCTAACCGACTCTTCCGACTCGCCCTTCATTCTGTTGGGCGAGCGACCTCAGTCACCAAAGACAGTGACGTAATGATTAACGATGCGGGTAAACACCAAGTTAAGGACCGGGCCGCAATGCGTGGAAACTTAAGGTTTTCGCAATGAAGGCGCTCGCCGAGCAGATCAGCGACATCGACGGCGTCAACATCTATGGCCGCGTGGTCGGCGTGCGCGGCCTGATGGTGGAGATCGCAGGTCCGATCCACGCGATGTCGGTCGGTGCCCGGATCGTGATCGAGACCGGTGGCAATCGCCTGATCCCCGCCGAGGTGATCGGCTTTTCCGGCAACAATGCCGTGGTGATGCCGTTCGCCGGCCTCGAGGGGGTCAGGCGCGGCTGCCGCGCCGTCATTGCCAATGCCGCAAGCCAGGTGCGGCCCTCGCCGTCCTGGCTCGGCCGTGTCCTCAACGCGATGGGCGAGCCGATCGACGGCAAGGGGCCTTTGGCCCATGGTCCGTCGCCGATGCCGTATCGCAACTCGCCGCCGCCGGCGCATTCGCGCAAACGGGTCGGCGCGCCGCTCGATCTCGGCATCCGGGCGCTGAACACCTTTCTGACCTGCTGCCGCGGCCAGCGGCTCGGCATCTTCGCCGGCTCCGGCGTCGGCAAATCGGTGCTGTTGTCGATGCTGGCGCGCAATGTCGACGCCGATATCACGGTGATCGGCCTGGTCGGCGAACGCGGACGCGAGGTCCAGGAATTTCTCCAGGACGACCTCGGGGAAAAGGGGCTGGCGCGGTCGGTGGTGGTGGTGGCGACCTCGGACGAGCCGGCGCTGATGCGGCGGCAGGCGGCCTATTTGACGCTGGCGATCGCCGAATACTTCCGCGATGAAGGCAAGAACGTGCTGTGCCTGATGGATTCGGTGACCCGCTTTGCAATGGCCCAGCGCGAAATCGGGCTGTCGGCGGGTGAGCCGCCGACCGCCAAGGGCTATACGCCGACCGTGTTCACCGAATTGCCGAAGCTGCTGGAACGCGCCGGTCCGGGCGTCGGCGCCGGCGCCATTACCGGCATCTTTACGGTACTGGTGGACGGCGACGATCATAACGAGCCGATCGCGGATGCGGTCCGGGGCATTCTGGACGGCCATGTGGTGATGCAACGGGCGATCGCCGAGCGCGGCCGCTTTCCCGCCATCAACATTCTCAAATCGGTGTCGCGGACCATGCCGAAAGCGGCCGATCCGGTCTATCTGCCGACCATCACCCGGGCGCGCCAGGTGATGGCGACCTATGCCGACATGGAGGAACTGATCCGGCTTGGCGCCTACCGTGCCGGATCGAGCGCCGAGGTCGACGAGGCGATCCGGCTGCATGAGCCGCTTGAGGGCTTTCTGCGCCAGGCCAAGGACGAAGTGGCCAGCCTGAAGGACGGTTATCGGCGGCTGGAGCAAATCCTCGGAAGTTTGGAAACGGAACGCTAACTTTGTCAGGCCATCATCGGCGACACACAAGTAGCAATGCCGGCAGGGCCCCTGGGGCATGCCGGTTCTGTCCCGCGTTGAGATTGGGACTTCTGGGGAGTACGAGTCGATGAAGTCACGTGAGACGCTAATCCGCCTGAAGAAGTTCCAGGTCGATGAAAAACGCCGAAGGGTCACCCAGATTGAAGGCATGATCGCCGATTTCCAGCGCATGTCGGTCGACCTGGAGCGCGAGATCCACACCGAGCAGGAGCGCGCCGGGATCAACGATCCCTCGCATTTCGCCTATCCGACCTATGCCAAGGCCGCGATCCAGCGGCGGGAAAACCTGACCCGGTCCGCCGACGAACTGCGCATTCAGCTGGAAGACGCCAAGAGCCTGCTGACCGAAGCCTTCGAGGAGCTCAAGAAGGTCGAACTCCTGGACGAGCGCGATCAGGCGCGCGAGCGCGCGGAAGAAAACGCCCGCGAGCAGGCCGATCTCGACAGTATCGGCCTGATGCGCAGCCGCATCGGGGCGGTGGCCTGACGCTCTTTCGATCAGCTGCCTTGAATACATTAAAAACCCGGGCCGCAAGGTCCGGTTTTTTTTGTGTGAATCGCATGCCGGCCACCGGCAACGTGGTGGGCCGGTTCGACGCAAGGTATGATACGGACAGTCCCGGATACCCGCTCAAGTGATGTGAACAGGATCAGGATATCGCAATGAGCTCGTCGAATAGTGCCGCAAGCGCCGATTCCCGCGAATTGTCGCGCCTGCCGACCGAAGCGTTGCGCCAATTCCGGGATCGCGAGCGGACCCGGTACCAGGCGATCAAGGCGCGCGCCACGCCGTTCAATCTGGCGCGGGGCAAGCCTGCGACCGAACAGGTGGCGCTTGCCGACCGGTTGCTGACGGCGGTCGCCACGCCGGAGCAATGCTGGGCCGAGGACGGCAATGATTGCCGGAATTACTACGGCAGCCCGCAAGGACTGATCGAAGCCCGCCGGCTGTTTGCGCCGATGCTCGGCGCCCCGCCCGAACAGGTCCTGGTCGCCAACAATTCCAGCCTGGCGCTGATGCACGACGCGATCGTCTATGCCCTGCTGACCGGGGCGCACGACGGCGCGGTGCCGTGGCGCGATCAGAACCGCCCGATCCGGTTTCTGTGTCCTTCGCCCGGCTACGACCGCCATTTCCAGATCTGCGAGCAATACGGGATCGAGATGATCCCGGTGTCGATGACCGGGGCCGGCCCCGACATGGACGAGACCGAGCGGCTGGCTGCCGACCCCGCGGTCAAGGGCATGTGGTGCGTTCCCAAATACAGCAATCCGACGGCGGAAACCTACTCGTCCGAGACCGTCGCCCGGCTGGCCCGGATGGCCGCCGCCGCCGACTTCCGGCTGTTCTGGGACAACGCCTATGCGGTTCATCATCTGACGGATACGCCCGACCGGCTCGACAACATGCTCGAAGCCTGCGCCGCCGCCGGCAATCCCGACCGGGTGCTGGTGTTCGGCTCGACCTCGAAGATCACTTTCGCGCAGGCCGGCCTCGGCATGTTGGCAGCGTCGGCCGCCAACATGCGGTGGTTCGTCTCGCGCCTGTCGACCCGCACCATCGGGCCCGACAAGCTCAATCAGATGCGCCATGTCCGGGTGCTGCGCGACGATGCCGGGATCGCCGCGCATATGGCGCAGCATCGCCGCCTGCTCGAGCCGAAATTCGCGGCGGTGCAGGAGGTGTTCGAGGCCCGGCTTGGCGGCACCGGGGTGGCGGCCTGGACCCAGCCGCGCGGCGGCTATTTCGTGAGCCTTGACGTGCTCGACGCCTGCGCGCAACGCGTGGTGGCGCTGGCCAAGGAAGCCGGCATCGAGATGGTGCCGGCGGGCCGCACCTTTCCCTATGGCCGCGATCCGCACGACCGCAATATCCGGATCGCCCCCTCGTTTCCTCCGGCGGACGAGGTCCGCGCCGCGGTCGACGCGCTGGCCACCTGCGTCCTCGTCGCCACCACCGAGCGCTTGCTCGCCGAGCGCGGCATCAATGCGTGATAGCTCGGACGCGGCCGGAGCGGTCTCTCGAACCAGAAGCTTCGAACCCGGGCCCAAAGGTCCGGGTTTTTGCTGAGGGATGTCCACAGGCCGGCCGCCGGCGACTTGGTGGACCGGTTTGCCGCAAGGTATGATACGACAGCTGCGAACCACCGCTGCGGTGTGTACAAAAGCGATGGGGCATCGCGATTGGGGACCCTGAATGCTGACGCCAGCTGAGCTGGTCTGGCTGATTGCCGCCGTTGCGAAGGGTGATGAGGCCGCTTTTGAGCGTCTTTACGCCGCCACGCGGGCGAAACTCTTTGGCGTGGTGCTGCGTATCTTGCGGCGACAGGAACTCGCGGAAGAGGTGATCCAGGAAGTTTACGTCAAGATCTGGAAGAGTGCCGGGCAATTCAATCCCGGTCTGTCGTCGCCGATTACGTGGATGGCCTCCATTGCCCGGAACCGTGCCATCGACGTCATGCGCAAGAAGAGCGAAGTCTCGATCGAGGAGGAGCCGGCGGCGATGGAAGTTGCTGCCGACACTCCGGACCCGCTGGCGCGCCGGGAGATGACGGAAGAGTTGAAGCGATTGCTGGAATGCGTTGGCCGTTTGGAGCCGGAACGGCAAAAGCTGGTGCTGCTTGCTTACTATAATGGCTGGAGCCGTGAGCAACTGGCGGCAAAGTTCGAGACGCCGGTGAATACCGTAAAGACCTGGCTGCGCCGCAGCATGATGGATATCCGGGAGTGCCTTGGACTTTGAATGATGGCCTATAGCGAAGATCATATCGCGCTCGCCGCGGAATATGCCCTCGGCACGCTCGATGCCGACGAGCGGGCGCAGGTCGAGGCCATGATGTCCGTCGACATGGAATTCGCCGCGATGGTCGAGGCGTGGGAGCAAAAGCTCGGCGTGTTGAATCAGATGGTCGGATCGGTCGAGCCGCCGCCCGAGCTCTGGGACAGGATCCGGACCGCGGCGGGACTTTCCGAGCCGCAGGCGCCTCTGGTGCTGCCGCTGGCTCCGCCGCCGCTGGCTCCGGAGGCCGACGCGACCGCCGCCGCCGACATCGACAGCTCCGACGTCATCCGCCTGTCGGCGAAGGCCCGGCGCTGGCGCAGTGTTGCAGCCTTCACGTCCGCGATCGCCGCCGCGCTGGTCGCCATCATCGCGGTTCAGGCCTATCGGCCGGATCTGCTCCCGGAGGCGATCCGGCCCAAGCCGCGGACGCAAACCGTCGAGGCGAAGGCCCCGTCGGTTCCGGCGGCGTCGTCCGCCCAATACGTCGCGGTGTTGCAGAAGGACGGCGGCTCGCCAGCGTTCATTCTCACGGTTGACGGGGCGACCAAGAATTTCACGGTTCGCAAGGTCGGCGCCGCCGCCGACCCCGGCAAGAGTTTCGAGCTTTGGCTGATCTCGGACAAGCTGCAGCGGCCGCGCTCGCTGGGCGTGATCGGCGGCAGCGAATTCACCGCGCGGCCGGTGCTGGCTTCCTACGATACCGACACCCTCCGTGCCGCGACCTATGCGGTGACGGTCGAGCAGGCCGGCGGATCGCCCGATGGCAAGCCGACATCGGCGCCTGTGTTTACCGGCAAGCTGATCGAGACCGTGCCGCCGGCGGGAGCCGCCCCAGCCCAATAGAGGTATCGCAAGACCGCTGCTTGGAGTTCGCTTTCCCTCCTTGGCTGCCTCGATCCAGTCGGAGCCAGCCGTTCCGCCGCGGCCTCCGGGCGACGTGCGATAGTTCCGGCCGCGGCGGCGAGGACAAGGCGACCAAAAGAAAACGCCCGTGGGGAGCGGGCGTTTTCGGTCGTCTCAGTCAACTTGGGGGTAGTTGGGTCTTCTACATACTCACGTGGCGACTTGGGGGGCTGGTAAGGAGCCGCGTGAATTCACAAAATTCGTTAGCGGACCATCGACGTGTTGGAGCTGGTGACGGTCACGGCCTTGCCGGCCTTGATGACGCGTGCGGTCTGGTAGCTGTCATCAGGATTGCTGCGCGCCGAGATGCCGAAGGCCGCCACCGCGATGCCAGCAACCAACGCCACCACCACGATCTTGAGGTGGGTCATGCGATCAGCACTGTAGATCGAATGGTTCATGGAAGCCTCCTGCGGTCTCACTGGCTTTGCAAATTGGTCTGTCGCATTTGCCGGCGGGTTCAACACCGCACGCTAGGAAACGTAGGGATTCGCCTTTTGGTTCCTAAGTGCCGATCACAAGGCAGTGAAAAGACTTGATCGGCCGCGACCGGACGCGCTGCGCCAATATCCCGATCTGGATAATAATTAAATTTTTTCAATAGGTTAGTTTTTTTTGGCGCGCCGCGCTGCCAAATCCTGCCGATCGGGGTCAAACCGACAAAACGGTTGCCTGTGACCGAAAAGCCCCGGTTCGGCGGCTCCGATGGTGCGGTGGCCTGGAAGTTTCTAGACGCTTCCGACGGTCTTCAGCCGGGCGCGGGGATGAATTTCGGCCTGCGAAAGCACGGTGGTCTGCGACCTGAAACGCTCGACCAGCGAACGCACGAACGGTCGGATCGACGCCGACGTCACCAGCACCGGCGCCTCGCCCTCGCGGGCCGCCTGCTCGAACCGTTCACGCACCACGGTCATGAACTCGGACAGTTTGGAAGGCTGCATCGCCAGGCTGCGTTCCTCGCCCTGGCCGATCAGGGATTCGGCGAACGACTGCTCCCATTTGGCCGACAGCGCGATCAGCGGCAGGTAGCCATTGCCGGTGGTGTTCTGCGCGCAGATCTGCCGCGCCAGCCGGGCGCGGACGTGCTCGACCATGGTGGCCGGGTTGCGCGAAAACGCCAGCGCGTCGGCGATGCCTTCGAGAATGGTCGACAGATCGCGGATCGAGATCCGCTCGGCCAGCAGCAGCTGCAGCACGCGCTGAATGCCCGAGATCGTGACCAGGCTCGGCACGATGTCCTTGATCAGTTCGCCCTGCTCCTTGGGCAGATCCTTCAGGAGCTTCTGCACCTCGCCATAGGACAGCAGGTCCGACATGTTGTTCTTGAGCAGTTCGGTCAGATGGGTCGAAAGCACGGTCGCGGCATCGACCACCGTGTAGCCCTTCAGCGAGGCTTCCTCCTTCAGGCTGGCGTCGACCCATGTCGCCGGCAGCCCGAAAGTCGGCTCGATGGTGTGAATGCCGGGCACCCCGACCTGGCCTCCGGCCGGGTCCATGACCATGAACTGGTTCGGCCAGATCCGGCCGGTGCCGGCGTCGACTTCCTTGATCTTGATGACGTAGGTGTTGGCCTCCAGCTGCACATTGTCGAGAATGCGCACCGCCGGCATCACAAATCCCATCTCGACGGCGAGCGAGCGGCGCAGTGCCTTGATCTGCTCGGTCAGCCGGTCGGTACCGTCAGGGCCGTTCACCAGCGGCAGCAGCGCATAGCCGAGCTCGATCTTGAGGTCGTCGATCTTCAGCGCCGTGGCGATCGGCTCTTCCGCCGCCGCACTTGCCGCCGCGGCTGCGGCCGGAGCGGCGGCCGCGACGGCGTCGGCTGCCCTGGTGGCGCGATTGCGCTTGTGCGCCGAAAACGCCAGCGCCGCCGCCCCGCTGCCCAGTAGCAGGAACGGCAGCATCGGAATGCCGGGCAGCATCGCCAGCACCAGCATGACCCCGGCCGACATGCCGAGCGCCTGCGGATAGCCGGACAATTGCTTCATCAGCGCCTTGTCGGCGGCGCCGCTGACGCCGGCCTTGGAAACCAGCAAGCCCGCCGCGGTCGAGACGATCAGCGCCGGCACCTGGGTGACCAGGCCGTCGCCGACGGTCAGCAGCGTATAGCTGCGCGCGGCTTCGCCGAAGCCGAGGCCTTGCTGGGCCACGCCGATGATGATCCCGCCGATGATGTTGATGAAGACCACCAGAAGTCCCGCAACGGCGTCGCCGCGGACGAATTTCGAGGCACCGTCCATCGCACCGAAGAAGCCGCTTTCGTCCTCCAGCGCCTTGCGGCGCTCCTTGGCGACTTTCTCATCGATCAGCCCGGCTGAAAGGTCGGCATCGATCGCCATCTGCTTGCCCGGCATGGCGTCGAGATGGAACCGTGCCGCGACTTCCGCGATGCGCCCCGAACCCTTGGTGATGACGACGAAATTCACGATCACCAGAATCGCGAAGACGATGATTCCGATGACGAAATTGCCGCCCATCACGAAATTGCCGAACGCCTCGATGACGTGGCCGGCGGCGGCGCTGCCCTCATGACCGTGCGACAGGATCAGCCGGGTCGAAGCCAGGTTGAGCGACAGCCGCAGCATGGTCGAAATCAGCAGGATGGTCGGGAACGACGAAAATTCCAGCGGCGCCTGGATGAACAGCGATGTCATCAGAATCAGGATCGACAGCGTGATCGAGATCGCCAGGAACAGATCCAGCACGATCGAGGGCAGCGGCAGGATCAGCACCACCAGGATGGTGAGGATGCCGAACGCCAGCGCGAGGTCGCCGCGCTTGAGGATGCTGCCGATTTCGCTGAGACTGGGAATTCCGGTCCTCGGCGCCGCTGCGCCCAGACCTGCCGTGACATCAACCATCGTTGCTGCTTCCCCCCGCTTATGTCGCTCGCGGGCGCCAAACGTCTGCACGGCGGCCGAAGGACCACCGTTTCGAAGGTGAGGCACCGCACTGGCGTCCACGGGAAGTCCCCCGTCTTACGCGATCGACGACACTCGACTTCACTCGGCAATTTTTGCCCAGTTTATGGTTAGCAAAGCGTTAACGGGCGGCGGTGGCACCCCGTCATTTCCGGAGCGTCGAGCCGGTGGCGGCCGGTGGGCAGACCCCCCAAGTCCCGTTGCCGGCTCCCGCAAGGACAGGGTGGGGGAGCTGCCGCCGGCCGGCATTGTTGCGGTGCATCTGCATGCCCAATATCGCGCCATGCTGCTTGACCGCGGCGGCGCGGGCGCGGAAGTTGCCGCCGTGCATACCCCCTCCAACAGCTTCCGCGATTCAGCTGCTTTCACGCCAGACTCGGGTCAGGCGTGGGCGAGGCTGGCGCTGGCGCTGGTGATCGGCTCGATCGGCAGTGTCGGGATGTGGTCGGTCGTGGTGGTGCTGCCGGTGGTGCAGGCCGAATTCGCAGCGACCCGTGGCGCGGTATCGCTGGCCTTTACGCTCACCATGCTGGGCTTCGGTCTCGGCGGCGTCGCCGCCGGCAAGGTCACCGACCGCTTCGGCATCGTGATGGCGATCGGGCTCAGCATCGTCTTTCTCGGCTCGGCCTTTGTCGTCGCCGGACTTTCGACCACGCTGTGGCAGTTCATCATGGTGTATTTCCTGATCGGGCTGGGGACCTCGGCGACGTTCGGTCCGCTGATGGCGGAGGCCTCGCACTGGTTCGAGCGCTACCGCGGGCTGGCGGTGACCATCGTCGCCAGCGGCAATTATGTCGGCGGCGCGATCTGGCCGCCGCTGGTCAATTGGGGTGTGCAGTCGATCGGCTGGCGCGCCACCCATATCGCGGTGGGCGTGTTCAGCGCGGTGGCGATGACGATCATGCTGGCGCTGCTGCGCGCCCGGATCGGCGGCGCGACGCGGCGGGATCACGGCAACGCGCCGCCGCCGCGGGTCGATCTGGGGCTTCCGATCAATACGCTGACGGCGTTGCTGTGCATCGCCAGCATTTCCTGCTGCGTGGCGATGGCGATGCCGCAGGTCCATATCGTCGCCTATTGCGGCGATCTCGGCTATGGCGTGGCGCGCGGCGCCGAGATGCTGTCGCTGATGATGGCGTTCGGCGTCGTCAGCCGCATCGGTTCGGGATTTCTGGCCGACAGGATCGGCGGCATCCGCACCCTGCTGATCGGCTCGGTGGCGCAGGGATGTGCGCTGCTGTTCTACCTGTTTTTCGACAGCCTCGCTTCGCTCTACGTCATCTCCGCGATGTTCGGGCTGTTCCAGGGCGGCATCGTGCCGTGCTATGCCATCATCGTGCGGGAATCGATGCCGGCGCGGGAAGCCGCGACCCGCGTTGGCATTGTGATTCTGGCCTCCGTGGTCGGCATGTCGTTCGGCGGCTGGGTGTCGGGCGTGATCTTCGACGCCTCCGGCTCTTACGCCGCGGCGTTTCTGAACGGGCTCGGCTGGAATGCGCTCAACATCACCATCATGGTGGCGCTTCTGATCCGGGCCCGGCAGCGTCTGGCGATAGCGTAAGGCGTTCCAGTTCCAACCCGCGCTACACCGCCTGGCCTGCCTTGAGCAGAACGCAGCCGCTGATCTTGACGCTGCCGTCGGGCTCGCGCTCCAGCGTATACAGTGCCTCCCACGCCTCGCCATCGGCGTCGATGATGTGAACCTGCTGGGCGATTCCGCCGTCCGAGATCCGCGCTTCGCCGAACTCGAAACTCCTGTGACGATAGACCGGGGCATAGCTGCGCCGCACCATGGACAGGAAGATGTCGGGTTGCCGGAACATGTCCTGGATGGCCGGTGCGGCGTAGGAATAGGCGGCGGCGGCATCGTCGCGGCCGAGCGCCTCGAGCTGGGAGCGGATGGTATTCTGCGCGGCGCCCACGTCATCCGCTGCAATGGCGGGGACGCCGAGCCCGATCCAACAGGCGACCAGCACGACCATGGCGCGCATCGGGGCTCCGTTGCTGAGTATTCGCTGCCTACGCGGCAATCCTTCAAAGTTATATCCGCCTCGACAGGCCGGCAAGCATCGGCGCCTCGGCCACGGCGGAATTATCGGGCGCGCGGTATCCCGGCCATCACTTCGAGGACGCGGATACCGAACCGGATCACGCGGCGGGATCGATCGATCAGGCCTTGCTGGATTGGCGGCCGGAGCGCTTTTTCAGGGCCTCCCCGCTCGCACGGCCTTTTGCAACGGTGGTTGCCGGATGAAATGGCTGTTCGATCGTGATGGTCTGGCAATCGAGCTGTGCCGAGACTCGCTCGGCGCTGGCGGCAACCGCGGCGTCGATCTTTGACCCCGGCAGGTGGGCGACGATCAGGTTGGCGATACAGAGCCGCTTGCGGATGCGCAGGTCGCGCTCGACCCGGTAGCTGAACAACGCATGGACAATGCCGCGGCTGTCGCGAATGGCGATCATGCCGGCTCGCCCGGAACTGGTCCGGCATCGCCGGCGCACGAAACCCAGCCATTTTTCCAGCGAGATACTGGCGTCGTGCAGATAAACCAGCGGGTAGGCCGCGCTGGCGTGCTGCCGGTCGATTGGAAGTGCCTGGAATTGCTCGTCCATTGCCAAATTCCCGATAATTGCTGAAAGTGGCGCAGAGCGACGCTTGCCGGCATTGATCTGGCGCAACGCGCCGATCATTGATCCAGGTCAAATGACCTCAATTTGGGCAATGACCGAACCGAGGCTGGAGCTGCCATGACATCCGCCGAGCCACTGGTGAAATCCTGCGTCGGGTCGGCGAAGTGCGATGGCAAGCCCGAATGCGGCGGCAATGACTGCCGGGATTGCAAGGTCCGCCAATTCAGCGTGTGCGGAGCGCTGTTGCCGGAAGAACTGGATGAACTGGACCGCATCAGCCAGGTCAAGAGCTTCCCGGCAAGGACCATTCTGTTCGATCAGGGCGCGCTGGCGGCCAGCGTGTTCAATGTCACCGACGGCATCGTGCGGCTGTATAAATCCCTGCCGGACGGACGCCGGCAGATCGTGGGCTTCGCGCTGCCGGGGGATTTCCTCGGCCTGGCGCTGATGGATCGATACGGCGTCGCGGCAGAAGCCGTCACGCAGGTCACGGCGTGCCGGTTCGCCCGCCCGGCGTTTCTCGCCTATGTCGACGACAAACCGCACCTGCTGCGGCGGTTGCATGAATTCACCGGCCACGAACTGAGCCTGGCGCAGGATCAGATGCTGCTGTTGGGACGACGAACCGCGGCGGAGAAGGTCGCCGCCTTCCTGCTCAATCTGCAGACGCGCTATGCCCGGATCGGCACGCCCTCGGTCACGGTGCCGCTGCCGATGAGCCGGCAGGATATCGCCGACTATCTCGGCCTCACCATCGAGACCATCAGCCGCACCCTGACCAGGCTCGCCAGGGAAAAGATCATCGTCATCGTGCCCGATGGCGTCAGGCTGCTGCTCCCGGAGCGCCTGGATCACCTCGCCGCGGCGTGACCGGCGGAGCGGTTTTGACCTATCGCAAGGCGCCGATGAAATGAGCCGCGCTATGGATTTCTCCGCCAATCATGGAGAAGTCGAATGCCGCTCGATAGCATTGTGGTCGTCATCGCAGTCGTACTGATGTTTACGGCATTCGCCGTCGTGTTGGGCTGGGGCGAGCGCCAGACCCGCAACATGTAAGCCCCGGGGTTTCGTGGCGCATCATCGTCGCATCCCCTTGGGATTTTGCCGCGCTTCGGGATTGCTCAGCGTGGCTTGCGTCGCAGGCTTGCCGGCGAAATAGAAATTGCCTGAGATCGCCGAGGACGACACCCAGGGCAATTGCCGGCCGTGGGTGGCCTTGTCCACCGCCAGCCCGACCTGGTTGAAGGTCCTGAACAGTCCCGAACCGGGCCGCTGCATCGCCGCGACCAGCGCGCTGGTATAGGGGCTGTGCCCGTCGGCGCCATCCAGCGACACGTCGCGCGGCTGGGTCGCAAACGAGATCAAGGTTCCGACCGGCGTCGGCATTTGCGCCAGACCGCCGGTGGTCGAGCGCACGCCGCGATCCCTGAACGGGTTGTCGCGGCAGGCGTCCAGCAGCACCAGGTTGATGCGGGTGGCGGATTTTTCCATGGGGTCGAGGATGGCCGAGGTGCCGACCATCTGCGCGAACACATCGGCTTCGTCGCGCGGGTCGGCGTCGACCGGCACCAGATAATTGAGGCCATGGGTCTCCACGCCGTGGCCGGCATAGTAGAACAGCGCCACGTCGGCGCCGCGCAGCTGATCGGCAAATTTCTGCAGGGCTTCGTCGAAACCGGCCTTGTCGAGGTCGAGCTGGGCGCCGCCGCCGATCACCAAAAAGCCGAGCGACGACAGCGTATCCGACATCAGCTGCGCGTCGGAGGCCGAATTCGGCAGCGCCGGCGCGGCGCGGTAGGCCGAATTGCCGATCACCAGCGCCACCCGGGTCTCCGCCTGCGCCGCCGGGCCGCCGCCGGCCCACAGCAAGAATGCCGCAAACAGCAACCGCGACACGATGCCGAGGTGATCCGTCATGACCGCTTCCTGCCGCGAGACCATTCCCGCTGCCAGTATTGGTCTCGCCGGTGCCGCGACAGGTTCGACGCGCCGGCATCCGGCCTGGCGGTTGAGGCGAATGCGACGACCGGCGGGCGGGCAGGCGATACGGGCGCGGAAGCAGACCGGGGCCGTTTGCCGATAAATCGAGATCAGTGCGGCTGGAGCGACGTCCGCTCCCCGGCGTTTTGCGGACCCAAACCGGACATTGCCTCAGGTCCGATAAGTGCCCTGCAACGGACTCATGCACCCCAGCGATCAGAAGCCTCCGCTCACTCGGGCACGACAGCTTTCGCATTGTCGTCGAAAAAAAATGCCGGCACGTCGAACTTGCTGGTCTGCAGATCATATCTGCAGCGCCAGTTGTGCACCACGCTGGTCTGAATGGGTGTGCGCCCCTTGATGTCGGCTTCCCCCCACAGAGTGATCAGAAGATAGCGGTTCGCCGGCCAATCGACGCCGAGCGAGCGATAGTTCTCTTCAATTCCCTCCAGTAGACCAGAGTTTATGTGATACTCCGGCTCCTTCTTGATCTTTCGCCAATCGGGACCAGTCTTCATGTAGGCCCACGCCAGGTCGCCGAGCGGTTTCTTGCTCGCGGGAACGAAGCCATGCGGATCGAGGCGGTACAGATAGAACGTCGACGCGCCCGAGCCGAGCTTTTGACCGCGGACAATCCATTTTAGATTGTTGGTGAAGAGAAGTCCGGCGGGATAGCCGGCTGGCTCCGGATCAAGCAGCTTGAATGTGCCCTGCCAACGCACCCAGAACTGAAATTTCCAATCGTCGGTATCCTTGTTCACATATTGCTCGATCGTTATCGCGCCATCCGGCGATGTCTTGGTGTATTTCTCTCCGATCTTGTAACCCGCGGGTGGTCCCGCCGGCTGCGCGGCGGCCGCCCCGCCGCAGACGCCGATACTGCAGGCAATGAGCAGGCGGATCCAAGATGTCCTGCCCTTCATTGTCTGGCTCCTTTGATCGGGTCATGCGATTAGTCGCGCGTTTCCCGATCGAGTTCATTGTGTCGGTGACGTCGTTTCCTGCCAAAAGCCGTCGCATGGCGTAAATGCTGCGCTGTTTGCCCCGCCTGCACTGAACCTGTCCGGCCTCTGAAAGCACAAAAAGCGGGTACCTCCGGAAGAACCGTGAGGAAGGAATGCGCGATGAAGGCCCTGAAAGCATCGATCCGTGTTGCGGTCGCCGCGCTCGCCCTGAGCCTGGCGCTCGAGTTGTTCGTTTCGACGTGAAGGTCAAATGGCTCGGTTTCAGCCGGACGCCACGGAGGGGCTTCAACCGAGCACGGCTTCAATGGCGGCCTTGACTCGTTCTGGTAATGGAACAGAATATCGGGGCCTGCATATCGGCTTATGTACGGCGTGGTAAAGGCCGACAAAGTTATGAGCATTCTTGGAAAGCAGCAGGGGATCCTGGTTCCCGTTCATCCGGACAACGCCAATTCAAAAGACTGGCTCGTTCTGCTGGAGGCCGCCACCATTGTCGGCCAACAACGCGATAGACTGAGAGTTGCACTCACGACCAAGGAGCGGAAGCTCGTCAAGAAGCGAAAGCTGTTCCGGGCGCCCCAGTATTTCCTGGCCATCGACGGATATGATCCTCGAATACACGCGATTTATTTTTGTCCGCAACTTTACAGGAAAAATGAAGACGGTGAACTCGTCGCCTTGAGCGGACCGGACATTGGACGGTTGATGGCACAGGCGCTCGAGGGTGGGGCAATCGAGAGGCCGCCGTGGTACGAACCCCTCGACGGCGCGCCAGAGGAGCCTGTCATTGGTTCAAGCCCCGGAATGGAGCTTGATAGCCTGGTTGTCGATGCCCCGAGATTGCAGGAAAACAGACCAGCCGCATTGATTTCAGTTGCCGTCGCCGACCGGAAGAACGCCAAAACCTAGGCAGTCTCCCGGCCCATGCGCTTCGCCGGCTTCCCACCGCATCGACTCCGGCAATGGACCGTCCGCAGTCCCCATAGCGTCGCTCGACGCCTCTTCACAGCTCCCGTGATTTCCTCCCGGGGCCGCAAGACTGCACGTTGACGGCCAAAATGGTTGTTGTGAAAGGGGCGGAAGCAGGGCGGGCGCGCCCGATGTCGCAATTGGTTTTCGCCTATTACCAAATGGGCGTCATGCTTCTCACGAGCGGCAAATCTCGCAAGGCCAGCAATATCTGGAACGCGTTCTTCGATTTCCCGCCGCGTCGGGAGATCGCCGAGACGTGATTTATTACAATTCGAATGCCCATGCGGTGGCCCGGGCCATGTTGGCCCGGGCGCTCTGGGTGCAGGGTTTCACGGACGGTAGAGCACCCGGCGTGATAACCGGGGGTCGGGGGTTTGATTCCCCTGGGTATTCCAGAAGGGCGCTCCCCAAAATAGGGTCGAGCGCCCTTTGTCATTTTCCGGCGAGGCGCAGGGTGCCCGGTCAGGACGCCAAAGTGAGATTTATAAATCCGCCGTCAAGCCCCCGGAAAATCCGCTCTACCTCGGGTAAGTGGTGTCGAATTGGAAAATCGATGCAGCACAACTCCATGGGGGGAAACCGCTTTCCGCGAAACGGGATGAGTGACCTAACGCACGTTCCGCGCCGTAGCTTTGTGACAAAAGTTATCGGTGAGCCCCCCTTTGTCCGGAACGAAACTGGCACGAAACAGGAAGGTGGGGGGAAGCGCACGCGACGTCGTTCAGTGCGCGTTTCGATCCTGATTCCGTGAATCAGGGTTGTCGTCACATCGGCCGTCGATCATAATCCTGGTCCCAGCAATGAATGCGCGAAACATGAGTGAGCCAGAGGCACAACATGACGTTTCCGCGGGCGCGCCCAGCGGGCAAGACCGGCCTCCACGTCAGGAGCCGCCTCGTGGCAAGAAGCCTGGCTCGTCTCGGGGTACTTGGATCGGAATTGCCGGCGGGCTCGCGATCGCTGGAATAACCGCCGTCACCGTATTGCCCGGCCTCGTCGGCGACAAACCGGCTGGCGTTGGCGAGGAATCCAACCTGGAAGTGCTTATACCAGCCGACATCAATGCAGCTCTTCCCACCCTCGATCCGGGAACCTCGAAAGCAGCGGTGGAGGACGCGAAGAACTGCAAGGCGCCCCTGGCATGGGTGACGTTGACGCAACGAAATGGGCAGGGTGGCATGGTGCGCGTCCGTTCTGGATCATATGTATCGCCGCCGATCAAGCTCACGCCAACACCTCAGCGCGTTGCTGTTCCCTATCCAGCGCCTTATCCGACGGGCCGTGGGGTTCTTACATTGGTCGGCGAGGCGGACCAGGTGGGGTTCTTCCTGACGCCCGGGGGCATTCACGACGTGAACGGCACCTATTCCGTCAACGTGAGGTGGCAGGTTCGCAACCCGTGCCCATCATGAATGTGCAAATTGGGTGAACTGGACGCCGTGATTGGGAATTGCCGTCAATGAAGAACTTCTTCCGCAACAACCCGATGGCCGGCATGTGCGCCGCCATGATTGTGGCCGCGGTCGCCACCAACTGGATACTTAATCCGAGATCCGGTCCATTCAGCGCATTGACATGGGCAAACTCGCTTACGGTTGCTGCCGTGCTTCTGATCATGGTGGCCGGCGTCGCAATGACCTACGTGGCGATGCGGCTCGGCAGCGACCCCACCGGATTCGGATTGGTCCCTGTCGGGGAGGGCTATACGGTCGGGCGTCGGCTGAACGTGGATTCTGCTTCCGTGTCTGTCCGCAGCGCCGACGAGGTGCTCGACGAACTCGACCAGATGATAGGGCTCGGCTCCGTCAAGGAGGAGGTCAACAAGTTGCTGGCCGGCATCGAAGTCGAGCGCAAGCGTCGTGAACAGGGCTTGCCCGTGGCCAAGGTGAGCCGGCACATGGTGTTCACCGGGCCGCCCGGCGTCGGCAAGACCGAGATCGCGCGCGCCCTGGGGGAGATTTACCGCTCGCTCAAGGTGCTGCGCAAAGGACATGTGGTGGAGGTGCAGCGCGCCGATCTGGTCGCAGGTTATATCGGGCAGACGGCCATCAAGACGCTGGACAAGTGCAAGGAGGCACTCGACGGCATC
>Ga0182030_10012513_pt1 | contig 16983 bp, 13 predicted proteins | sample 812S3MmetaG_FD_121299 | JGI IMG/M metagenome (GOLD analysis project Ga0182030, IMG submission 121299) | Permafrost microbial communities from Stordalen Mire, Sweden - 812S3M metaG (Illumina Assembly) | ecosystem: Environmental > Terrestrial > Soil > Wetlands > Permafrost | place: Sweden...
CCTGATCAATCCGATCGGTCAGAAGTTGATCAATCTGTATCCGCTGCCCAATGCCGACAACGCGGCGTTGGGGTATAACTACTTGAGCGAGCCGGTGCGGAAGCTGAACGAAACCAAGTTCGACATCCGTATGGACGAGAACCTGTCCGCGAAGGACAACATGTTCGCGCGGTTCAGCTACGATCAGGCCACATCGTATGTTCCCGGCGGCGCCCCGGGTTTCGCCGAACAGGGACCGTTCGCCAGCAATCAGAGCATCCTCAATCACGCGCGCAACGCGGCTATCTCGGAGACTCACATCTTTTCGCCCAAGCTGGTGAATCAGTTCAGCGCCGGCTTCAATCGCATTTTCGATTACATCGCCTCGCAGGGCACGGGCAGCTACGCTGCACAGGGCCTGGGCATCCCCGGCGCCAATCTGGGGGGCGGAAGCAATGGCTTAACATCGGTGGAAATGTTAGGCGCTTATTGGTCGTTGGGCGATCGCGGGTACACACCGTTCGTGGGTGGAACGAACGTCTGGACGGCCTCCGATACTTTGGACATGGTGCGTGGACGCCACGACATTCGCATGGGCTTCTCGGTGCGCGCCAATCAGTTGAATACGGTAGCGGTCGGCTTCCCGAACGGTTTCTGGGTGGTCAGCGGGCTTTGGACGGGCGACCCGGCGGCGGACCTGCTGACTGGTCTGACCAGCCTGGCGATCCACGACCAGGAGTTCGCCGGCGGCAACACCGGGCGCCGCTGGAAGCTTTACCGCCCGTTCGTGCAGGACGATTGGCGGATCAATAAGAACCTGACGTTGAACCTGGGTCTTGCCTGGGCGCTGGTGACGCCCGTCACGGAAGTGGCCAATCGCCAGGCGGATTTCAATCCCGCCACGGGAACGTTTCTGGTTGCGGGTAAGAATGCGGGGGCGAGCGCGGGCATCCAGATGGATTTGACGGCGTTGGAGCCGCGCGTGGGGCTGGCGTGGAAACCGTTCGGCCGCAGCAACACGGTAGTGCGCGGCGGCTACGCGATTTTCCACGATTCGTCGTGGAACCAGGGCGCGCAGGGGCTGTGGCAGAATCCGCCCTACTATGCGGAGTCGGACGCTTTCGCATTCGGCGGCAACTGCACGTTCGCCACGGCGGCGTGCGCCACGCGCTCTGGGTTGTCGCCGTCGGCCATCAGCTTTTCGGACGGATTCCCCACCTTCACGGCTCCGCCTAACCCCGCGGATTTCACCGGGACGATTCTGGCGCAGAATACCAACTTCAAACAGGGCAGAATTCAGCAGTTCAACGTGAATCTGGAACAGGAGCTGCCGGGACAGATCGTATTGACGGCCGGCTATGCGGGTTCGCGCAGCTCGCACATTCTGGAGTTCGGCAACAACATCAATGTGGGATCGCCGTCCGCCTGCGGAACGGTCAAGGGATACACATTGGGATGCGGTCCGAATGGGGCTGCGTTCGGTGTGCCATACCCGGCTTTCGCCTATTCCACCATCGACAATATTTTCGACGCCGGTAAGGCGCATTACAATTCGCTGCAAATCAAAGCGGAGACTAAGAGCGCGCGTCACGGTATTTACGCGCTCATCGGTTACACTTACTCGCGGGCCTACGATACAGGCTTTACGGACGGTCTGGGGAGTGTCATCGGGGCGACTTACTTTCCCCTGCCGAATTGGCAGAATCTCGATTGGGGGCTCTCGCAGATCAATCTGAATCACAATTTCACAGCCAGCGTGATTTATACGTTGCCGTTCGGAAAAGGTCAGAAGTGGGGAAGCAGTTGGAGCGGAGCGGCCAACGCCATCCTGGGAAACTGGGAGTTGACGGTAATTGAAAAGGCCACCTCGGGCTTCCCGGTCTTCGTGATCGACACTAATAACTCATCCGGGGCAGGCTTGGAAAACACCAATGCGGTCTCGCAGATCCGTCCCAATCAAACCTGCAATCCGGTGCTGAGCCATCCGACGTTGTCGGCGTGGTTCAACGCTTCGTGCTTCTCCCAGCCGGCGCCGGGCGAGATCGGGAATGCGAACCGGACACCGCTCTCGGGGCCGGATTTCGTGAACACCGATTTCTCCATCATCAAGCACTTTGTGCCGCGAGAAGGAATGCGGGTCGATTTCCGTACGGAGTTTTTCAACTTGTTGAACCATCCGCAATTCGGCGCCCCCGGCGGCAACAATGCCGGCGCGGATTTCAATTCTCCCACGTTCGCGGTGGTGAACTACACGGTCAACAATCCGCGCCTGCTGCAGTTTGCACTCAAGTTGAATTTTTGAGGTTGGGAGTCCGCGGTCTACTCGATCGGCTCCCCTTCGGAGAGCGAACCTGCCTGAGTGCCAGCCCCGGCATCCGCTATACAATGGCAGTGGCGGAGTGACTGACTTGGCGTGCGAACAGGGTTCCGAGGGGCTGGTAGTCATGCGTGCGGGTAAGTTTTCCGAGTGGCTGCGGGTCACGGAGACGTCGTTGCGGTCCGCGAATGGCAGCGCCGAGGTGCCTTGCGGTACCTGTAGGGGATGTTGCCGCTCTTCGATGTTCATACACATCGAGCCGGAAGAGACGCAAACCATCCAACGGATTCCGCGCGCGCTCCTGTTTCCGGCCCCGGGACTGCCAAAGGGGCACGTGCTCATGGGGTATGACGACAAGGGTCAGTGTCCCATGCTGGTGGATGGCGAATGCTCCATCTACGAACATCGCCCGCAGACCTGTCGCGATTACGATTGCCGGGTTTTTGCGGCGACGGGTGTTGGTGTCGACGATCGGACGCAAGCTGAAATAGCGGATCGCGTGAAAGAGTGGACGTTCGATTACGAAGGTGCAGGCAGCCGCGAGGAACACAGGGGCGTAAGAGAGGCGGCTGCGTTTTTGCGGGAGAATCGCGACCTGTTCCCGCCGGGGAGCATACCGAGTTATCCCGTTCAATTCGCCGTGGCCGCTGTGACGGCGTACCGGGTGTTCGCCAACATGACGGCGAAAGGGCACAGGGCGTCGGATGCCGACATCGCTCGGGCGATGGTGAGCGCGTTGAGCGAGAATGAGGCAGCGTCGAAATAGTTGGTGCGGCCGGAGTAGTTTGGCCGTTGCCAGGCGGAAGGTATTCCATGTAGCGAGGTGGTGGCTGGCAGCCGGCTTCAGCCCGACATCTGGAGAGTTGACACCGGCGGGCAGGCGGACTGAAGTCCGCCGCAGGCTGAAGCCCGCCCCACCGAACGGAGTCACGCGATGCCGCGTTCGCGGAGCCAATCTACGATCGGTTGGCGGCTTTCGTGAAAGGCGGCCCACACGGATTCGCACCAGGCGTCGATGGCTTTGTCTCGTTCGGGGCCGGGCGGTACGGCCAGCACGTCGATGGCGCTGATCGAGCCCCGATCGTTCGGAAGGGGGCATGCCGGCCATGAGTCCTTGCTCTTTGCGAGGCGCATGTGGATCAGCTGGACCTGTCTGCCGGACACCTTCTTCTCTACGTGCAGATACAGCCCGAGCAGGGCGAAAGTGATTTTGATCGGCTTAGTCTGGGCGTCGGCGTTCTGCGCGGCGATGGCATCGACCACATGTTGATGGATGAACGCCGCATCGCGAAGGGACAGCGTGTAGCAGCTCAATTCTTCTTCCGGACTCATATTTTTCAATTCTCGAAACGGTGGAAGAAACTCGCCGGGACGTAGTGCGGCCGGCCGGGGTCGTTGGCCACGCGGCGGGCGAGATCGCCCAGGAATGAGTTGAACTGCGCGGCGGCGGCTTTGTCGACGGGCTGCGAGAGATTGTCCTCGGTGGAGTGGTAGCGCTGCGCCAGCCACTGCCGCCAGGTCTTGTATTCCGGCGAATCGGCGGTCCATCCGAACTTCATGGCGAGGGCGGGAACGCCGGCCTGCACGAAGCTGTATTGATCGGCGCGGATGAAGGAATTGCGGTCGGGCTCGGGGTCGACGGCGATTTCGACATTGTGCTCGGCGCCGACGGCGCGGGCATCGTCGGCGAGTGTCGACTCTTGCAGTCCCTGGACGTGCAACTTCTTCAGGGGGAATAGCGGCATGAACATATCCATGTTGAGGTCGGCCACGATGGCGCTTTCGGGGACGGTGGGGCGGCCGGCGAAGTAGCGGGAACCGAGCAAGCCCTTCTCCTCGCCGGTGAAGATGACGAACAGCAGGGAGCGTTTGGGGCGCTGGCGATTCTGGCTGAAGCTGCGGGCGATCTCGATGACGGAGGCGACGCCGGAAGCGTCGTCCATGGCGCCGGCGTAGACGGTCTTGCCGTCGATGGGCGCGCCGATGCCGAGGTGATCGAGATGCGCGGAGACGATGACGAACTCATTCTTCAGAACGGGGTCGGAACCTTCCAGGCTGGCGACGATGTTGGGAGATTCGACGGAACTGTTGTCGGTGGCGACGGAGGCGATGACGCTCTTCTTGAGGTCGAAGCGCGGGAGGGGCTTCTGGGCGTCGGCTAGGGCAAGCAGTTCGGCGAAGGTGTGGCCGGTGCCGGCGAAAAGCTTCTCGGCTTCGGCGGGGTTGAAGGTGGCGGAGAACATAGTGCCGTGGAGGTCGGCCAGGGAGGGATGGCGCGCGGCGACGGCGGCGTCTTGGGGGTCGGCTGCCAGGCGCATGCCGGGTTGCGAGGAGTTGCTGGCGACGCGGTCCCAGGGGAAGTCCATGGATTTCGGCGTGGGGATGGCGATGGAGCCGACGGCGCCGGCGTCGGCCAGCGCGTGGGCGAGCGGCGAGGTGCGCGCGAAGGATTTGAGGGCGGCGGAGAGATCGGCCGGGCCACCATTGATATAGACGACGATCTTGCCTTTGAGAGAAGCGACGGGCACTTCGGGCGAATCGAAATCGTCGTACTTGGCTTCGGGCAGATGGAGCCCGTACCCGATGAAGACCAGTGGCGCGGCGATCGACTTGGGCTGCGATCCGCGAGAGCCGAGGATGGCGTCGTGGCCGAGGACGAGTGCGTCATTGCGGCCATCGACCAGGAGGGAAAGGGAGGAATTTGCGGCGAGCACGCGCGTGACGTCGAACTTGACGGGCTGATAATAGCCGTTGACACCGGCCGGCTGGAGGCCTGCGGCATCGAATTGCGAGACCACGTACTTGGCGGCGCGCAGGTAGCCTTGCGAACCGGTGAGGCGGCCCTCCATGCCGTCATCGGCGAGGGCATGGATGTGGGCCCACCAAGCGTCTCCGGCGGCCTGGTCGGCTGGAGTTTCGGGGCGTCCTTGTGCCGGGAGTTGCGGCGCGAGTGCGGCTACCAGGGCGGCGCATGCAAGGACGGCTGGCGGTGCGATAAGTCTCATAGAATGTCTCTGATGATATCGCAGGTCACCGTGGGAGAAGCCAAGGCGTCACACGAACTCGGCCCTTCACCCAGACCGCGTCCGCTCCGGCACTGAGGGCGAACGGATTCCCCCCGACGATCTCCCCCGGCCCGGCCTTCGATGTGGCTGCGCACCAGGCAACGCCGTGTCTTCGCGCGTGCGGGGGGCTCATCCTGGCTATGGGGCGGGATTCAGGTAATACGGTGTGGTAGTCTGATAAGTCACCCCAAACTATTTGGACCGCATATGCCGCTCTTTCTCGATCACAACAGCTACTACCGTCTCCCGTGGAATTTGCCGGACAATGCCATCTCCTGGCTCGAAGTCACCAAGGCCTGCAATTTGCACTGCGAGGGGTGCTACCGCGAGAACAGCCCGAAGGAGCACAAATCGCTCGACCGGATCAAGCAGGACTTGGCCATCTTCCAGAAGTATCGCAAGACCGACGGGGTTTCGCTGGCTGGGGGCGATCCGCTGGTGCATCCCGAAATCGTGGAGATCGTGCGCCTCGTCGCTCAGGAGGGCTTGAAGCCGATCGTCAACACGAATGGCCTTGCCCTCACCAAGGAACTGCTGCGCGACCTGAAGAAAGCGGGCGCGGCGGGATTCACCTTTCACATCGACAGCAAGCAGCATAGGCCCGGCTGGAAGGACAAGAACGAGATCGAGCTGAACGAATTGCGGCTCAGCTTCGCGGAGATGCTGGCGGAGGAGGGTGGACTATCCTGCGCCTTCAACTCGACGGTGTATGCCGACACGCTGCAGTACGTGCCGGACATTCTGGCGTGGGGGCAGGAGCACATCGATATCGTCCACGTCATTGTGTTCATCGCCATCCGGGCGGCGGTACTGGAGTCGAAATTCGACTATTACGCGGGCGGCAAGAAGGTCGACATGAGTCCGATTGTCTATTCGGCGCCGCAGGAGGAGCAGGGGCTGGATATTCTCTCCAATGACGTGGTGGAAACCATCCGCACGAAATATCCCGATTTCGAGCCGTGCGCCTATTTGAATGGCACGGAGAAGGCCGACTCTTTCAAGTGGCTACTGACCGGGCGGGTGGGAACGAAGAAGAGTATTTTGGGCTATGTGGGCCCCAAGTTCATGGAGTTGGCCCAGACGCTCCATCATCTTCGGCACGGAAAATATCTGGCTTACACCAAGCCGGGCGTGCAGAAGAACGCCAAGTCCATGCTGCTGCTCGGGGCGGTGGATCGCGGCCTGCGGGGTGCCGCCGGGAAGTTTCTGCGGTCCGTCTTCCGGAATCCGCTCAATCTCTTCCGAAAGCTGTATCTGCAATCGGTGACGATCATCCAGCCGGCGGACATCCTGTGCAACGGGGCGATGAGTATGTGCGACGGCTGTCCCGATATCACGGTGTGGAATGACGAGTTGGTGTGGTCGTGCCGATTGGAAGAGCAGCTCAAATTCGGCTGCTTCGTGAGGGCGGTGCCCAAGGGCGAAGTGCCAGCGCGGGTGTGCGAGCCGGTGACTATTCAGACCGCGAAGTGATGCTTGTCGGAGCTCTTGGTAGTATGATGCCGTAGAGGAGCTTCTATGAATGTCCGCGTGCTTACTCTCTTGGCGTGCTTCGTTGCTGAGTCGGCTGCCGCGAACTACTCCTTCGTCATCCTCAATCACTCCATCCCTTACAGTCTGGTGCGGGTTTCTCGCGAAGGTAAATACATCTCTACCATTGCCGCGGGGTTTGCAGGTGTTGGCATGGCAAGAGATGCCGAAGGGAATTACCTGGTGGTCACAGGAAGGGCGTTGCTGCGAATCAGTTCGTTGGGCGAAGTTAGTACGGTGGCCGTGGCTCCTGCCACCTCCCGCTGGTTGAAGGTGGTAACTGGTCCCGGCGGAGCGAGCGTGGTGATCGATAATGCGCAACACGCCTTGTGGAATGTTTCCCGGGATGGCAGATCGATCGCCAAGATTGCCGACTATCCGGTTCCCGTTTTCGGCGAGTCGGAAGATATAAGTCTCACGACCGACGGGCAAGGGAACTATATAGTTCTCGAGGACAATCATCGCGACGTGCACATGTTCAAGATCACCCCGGAGGGCGTGGTGACGCAAATTCCGCTCAGCCGGCCGATGCAAGTCTCGTTCGGACTGGTGGCCGACGGGCCGGGAAGTTATCTGGCGGAGGAGGGCAAGGGTGCCGCGATCATTCGCATCACCACGGCGGGCGAGGTCACGCAACTGGCGAAGTTCAATCCCGGGCGTGTCGCCCTTGCGGGCATTGTGCGCGATCCTTTGAGCGGTGACATCGTGGCGACAGTCAGTCGGGAGCATGCCATCTTGCGAGTTAGTGCCGACGGCCGGAAAGTAACTCGGCTGGCGAACTCGTCAACTTACATCAGGGACCCGTTGGCGATTCTCGCTGAAATCGGACAGTAATACCGCGTCTCAGGCGAGCGGCCCGAGCCACCCAGGCAGAGGCGGCTCCTGCCACACCACGACGCCAGCCTTCGCGATCAAGACGAGGCGGTGCCCGTCTCCAGAATTGTCATAGAATTCGGCATAATCCACCGACCGAAGTGCCTGAACGGCGTTGGCGACGCTTCGGGCGAATCGTCGTCTCACGTCCGCATCCGGCACGAAATGTCCGCCTTTTGCCACGCGATTCCGAATACGATTGACGCAGCGTTCCGGAGTATCCAGCCCGATAAACATCAAGCGGACCTCATATCCGCGGGACTTGGCCTCGTGCACCAAGTCCAATTTGCCGTGGCCGGCGAGCGTGGTTTCGACCGCAAAACTTACGCGTTGTTCGAGGAATTCCGCCGTGCGCCTGAGCGTCTCGCGCCCTGCGGGGAGGGCCGCGGCAGCAGGATTGAAGGGATTCATGCCACGGGCTATGGCATCGGGATCGAGCAACCGATCCAGGCCCTCGAAATCCGTCAGTCGTGTGATGGTCGACTTTCCTGCGCCATTGGGACCTGCGATTATCGTAAGAGTGGGCACGCGATTCTAAGCAGCGTGCGTCTTCACTTCCCGGACGATCTCGTAGTTTTCTCCGGCCGGCCTGCCTTCAATCCAGCGGATCTCGAACTTCCGGCCATCCGGCAGCAGCATCGCGTTGAGGCCATCTTCGTCCAGATAGAAATTAGGAAGCCCTGCCGCCAGCGTTTCCTGAAAGGCCTGACGGCCGGCTGCGGCAACGGCCTCGTGAAACTCTTTACTGCCGAATTCGTAGCGGACAGGCATACCTAGATTGTACACCGCACAGTCTGCCCGCAGATTTTGCCTCCTCGGCAAACCGCGGGCTCGTATAGACGTCTAAGGAATAACATGGCAAACCTACTGCTCGACCTGCGCTACGCCGTTCGAAACTTGCGTAACGCGCGCGGATTCACCCTGGTGGCGGCAGCTACCCTGGCCATCGGAATCGGCGCCAATACCGCTATTTTCAGCATTATCGACACGATTTTGCTGCGCCCGTTGCCGTATGCGAACCCGGAGCAACTGGTGCGCCTGAACGAGACCGAGTCGGCGCCGGGAAAATATCCATTCGCCGGACCGGACTTTGTGGACTGGAGAACTCAAAACAGTACCTTTCAGGACATGACCCTGTTCTCCTGGCCGAGCGACCTGAACTTGAGCGCCAATGGCCGGCCGGAGCACGTCTTGGCGTTGCCCACCTCAGCCAATTTCTTCTCACTTCTGGGCGTGAAGCCAATGCTAGGGCGAACGTGGGCTGACGGTGAGGACCAGCCGGGAAAGGATAGCGTGGTGATCTTGAGCTACGCGCTGTGGAACAGCCGCTATGCCGGCGACACCCAGGTGGTGGGTAAACAGTTGGAGCTCAATTCGAAGAAGTACACCATCGTGGGCGTGATGCCGGACAGTTTCCGCTTTCCGTTTCAGTCGCAGGTCTGGATTCCGCAGGATATGGATACCAAGAGCCTCCGCACACGCGGCAACCATTGGGCGAACGCCATCGGCCGCATGAAACCCGGTGTCGCGATTACGGCGGCGCGCGCCGATCTGAAGCTGATCGCCGGGCGGCTCGAAAAGCAGTATCCCGATTCCAACGACAAGGTCGGCGCTGCGGTCACTTCCCTGCACGACGACATGGTAGGCAACTCGCGCAGCTCGCTCCTGATGATGTTGGGCGCGGTGGGGCTGGTGCTGCTGATCGCCTGCGCCAATGTGGCAAATCTGCTGCTTTCGCGGGCCATGGCGCGGCAGAAAGAAGTGGCGATCCGCAGCGCGCTGGGCGCCTCGCGGACCCGGTTGCTGGGTCAATTGCTTACCGAAAGCCTGCTGCTTTCGCTGGTGGGCGGAGTGCTCGGGCTGGGGCTGGCGTGGGGCATCGTGAGTTTGTTTTCCAACGCCAAGAGCTATAGTTTGCCGAAGTTTAACGCGGTGGAAGTGAATCCGGCGGTGCTGGGTTTCACCTTCGCGTTGGCCATCGTGACTGGGATATTGTTCGGAGTTTTCCCGGCGCTGCAGATGTCGCGGCCCGATCTGCATGAGGAACTGAAGGGCGGCGCCGGCGCGTCGCTGAGCCACAACAAGCGTCGTCGCTTCACAAGCAATGTACTGGTGGTGGCGGAGATCGCGCTTTCCTTGATGCTCTTGGTTTCGGCCGGGCTGCTGCTCGAGGATTTCGCGCGCATGCGCAATCTCGATATCGGTGTGCGGCGGGAGGGCGTGTGGACCGCGGCAGTGCGGTTGCCCCAGGCGGGTTACAAGACCGACCGCGCGCAATACAATTTTGAACAATCGCTGCTGGAGAAAGCGCGGCACATCGGCGGCGCGGATGCCGTAGCGATCACCGACCATCTGCCGCTCGAAGGTGGCGGCAACGGTTACGTCAAATTGCGCGGGCAGACCGGCGACATGAGCAGTCAACTGGTGGAGACGCACTCCATCACGCCTGACTACTTCCAGGCTATGGGTGTTCGCGTCTTGCAGGGCCGGGTCTTCAACGAGAGCGATATCGCGACTGCGCTCGCCTACGATGAGAAACTCGATCCGATTTGGGAAGACGGCGGTACGCCGGCCGCGGATTTGACCGAGGGCATGATCTATCCGTGCGTGATCAATCGCAGCATGGCCCGTTTCTTCTGGCCGAAGCAGAATGCGATAGGACAGATGTTCGCCCGGGGTGGCGATCACGGTCCCTGGCATCAGGTAATCGGCGTGGTCGACGATGTTCCGGAGTGGGGGCTGACGGAGAAGACAGTGCCGGAGGCGTACCATCCGTTCACGGGAAGTTCGCGCCTGTTCCTGGTAGTGCATACCAGGCAGGCAAGGGCGTCGGTGACGGCGGAGGCGCGGCGGGCGCTCGGCCAGGTGGATGCCGCGCTGCCGCTTTTCAACGTGCGGACGATGGATGAAGTGGTCGCGGGCCAGGCGCAGGGCCAACAGTTCATGAGCGCCCTGGTGGGATCGTTTGCCGGTCTGGCGGCCCTGTTGGCGGCGATCGGGATTTACGGCGTGCTCTCCTATCTGGTGACGCAGCGAACGCGCGAGATCGGCATCCGGATGTCGCTGGGGGCGAGCCGCTATCGGGTGCTGGGAGATTTGCTGCGGGAAGGAATGACACTGGCGCTGGTAGGAGTGGCAGTCGGTGCGGGCGGAGCGTTTGCCGCGGGAAAGATTCTGGCAAGCCAGTTGCACGAAGTCAAGCCCGGCGATCCGCTGGTCTTCGCGGCGACCGCGGTGCTGCTGGCGGCGGTCGCGCTGGTTGCCTGCTACGTGCCGGCGCGCCGCGCGGCGAAGCTGGATCCCATGAAGGCGCTGCGCTACGAGTGAGGCAAGGGCTTCGCCCTTGAAATCCCCGCGGGATTCGGGAAGTCAGAAGCGGTCCCTTCGGGCTCGATGAAGTCTTGACAGCCCCTTGACGGGGCTGTCGGAAGGCAGAATGGGTCGGTCGGGCATCCGGTGGGCTGCGCCGGATCAACTTTCGTACAGGCGCCACTACGAAATGACAGCCAAGGATCTAATGCGCTGTTGTGTGGCAGCCAATCCTTGGCTGTCCGAATGGCACTTCGTGCCACCAAGGGGGATGAAAACGCGCAAAGGCCGGATGGCATCCGGCCGCAAGATGCCATCTTGCCCCACAAGCTGTGCAGGCGGGCTGGAAAGCCCGCCTGCAGACAGGATTGCCTGCCACACGAAGGACAGCCGGGGTTGGCTGCCCCACATAAGTACTAATTTGCGTGCGTGGCTTGCTGCTGGGCCTGCATCGCGGCCATGCGCTCCTGTTGATGGCGGGTGAGGTGCGGCGTGATTCCCAGCATGCGCTCCACCAGCATCAACTGGCCGCGATGGTGCATCTCATGTTCCTTGGTGGATAGCAGCATCTCGAAGCGTGTCTTCGGCGCTTGGCCGGTGGCCGCGGGGAAGCTGACCGTTTCCGCCAGCACATCGTCCGAAAGACCTTCCATAAAGTTGGCGAATTGCTCGCCGTTCTCGTGCAGGGCCTTCAGGATATCGGCTTTGGTCGGCATTTTGGCCTCCGCGGCGGCGACCTGCGCCATGAGTTCGCCGAACATGTCGAAGGTCACAGCGGTGAGGCGATCGCCGTGACAGCGGATAGGCCAAAGGGTGACTACCGCGATGTGCCGCAAGGTTTCGGCCACGGTCTTGGTACCCTCGGCGGGACGAAAATCGTACTTGTCTTCGGGAATCTCTTCCGCGATTTGAATGGTGTTCTTGCGGACTGTACGAAATGAGTTGCTCAGATTCTTGGCATCGTATCCATGCATGATGGTCTTTCTCCTATTAACAGGCGATTTCGCCCAAACTAGATTATATGGCCTCGAGTCGTTTCATTTGACTACAGAAGTGTTGCATCCTGTAAACAATGAAGGTTCTCATCGACACCTATCCGCTGTTGGTCCGCAGCGCCGGGGTCAAGAACTATTTGTACCACTGGGTGCAGGCTCTCCGGCGCGCGGCGCCGCACGGCTCGATCGGGGCACTGCCGGAAATCGGCAATGACGTGGAGCTCCATCACGACCGCTCCATGGCGGGAATCCTGGCGACTACCACAGGCTTGGCCACCTTAGCACTATCCAACCATCTGAGCGTGCCGATTCTCAGCCATCTGGCGGGCAAAGCCGATATTTTCCACATCAGCAGCCTGATCCGGAATCCTCCCCGAGGGCCGCTGCTGACCGCGACGGTCCACGACATGACCGCTTGGATGATGCCTGAACTGCATCTCCAGGCCAACCGCCAGGCCGATAGTCATTTGGCCAACAACCTGCGCCGCGCCCACCGTATCATCGCCGTGTCCGAAGCCACCCGGCAGGATGCCATTCGCCTCTTGCAGATTCCCCCCGAGAAAATCGTAACCATTCATTCCGGCGTGGCGAGCGCATTTTTCCATGTTTCCGCCGACTCCGTCGCCGCGGTGCGCACGCGTTATCAACTGAAGCGGCCGTTCATCCTTTCGGTGGGCACCATTGAACCGCGCAAAAACCTCAGCACGTTGGTGAACGCTTACCGCGCTCTGCCGGCGCACCTGCAGGACGAATTCGAACTGGTTCTGGCGGGGCCGATCGGGTGGGCCGATCCCGAAACCACCGCGCGTGTACGGGCGGTTCGCTATCTGGGCTACGTGCCGGAGCGCGATATCGCAGCCCTTACCTCCGCCGCCACGGTTTTTGCCTATCCCTCGCTTTATGAGGGGTTTGGGTTCCCGGTGGCGCAGGCGATGGCGGCCGGAGTCCCGGTCCTCACGTCGAACGTATCGGCGCTGCCGGAGGTCGCTGGCGATGCCGCGCTGCTGGTAGATCCGCGCAGCGAGGCGGAACTGCGCGATGGCCTGCAACACCTGTTGCTCTACCCGAATATTCGAGCCGCCATGTCCGAACGGGGACGGCAGCGCGCCGAGTGTTTCCGATGGGATATCTGCGCGGCGAAATCCTGGCAGTTTTTTCAGGAATTATCCGCCAGGTGAGGTTATCCGCCACTATCGGCAGCGGCGTCTCACTCCCCAAAGTCAACGTACCGATGGTACCCGGATAGAACCCGTACTGCCAACGTAGACTTGATCCAAGACAAGGCTTACTGATTAACTCGACTAGTATAAGGCTACGGCGGCTGTCCGCCGATAGATTGAGGAGAACGAGGAGTCGGATGACTACAACAAGCGATCAGCGCACCTTAGCGGTACGGTTGACTGAAGGACGAATTCCGGTTTCGGAGGCATTGCACTACGCCATGAGTTTGGCGGATGCGCTCCGGAAGCTGCATGACACAGGCAAGGCACATGGGGCGGTAACGCCTGCTAGTGTTGTATTAAGCGGCAGTGGCGTAGACTTAGTGCCCTCGCTGGGTCCCCAGGCGACGGTGACACCTTACACCGCTCCGGAAGTCATACAGGGGCAGCCGGCCGATTCGCGTAGCGACGTCTTCTCGTTTGGCGCGTTGGTTTTCGAAATGCTCACCGGGCATCCCGCCTTCGATGGCGAGAGCCAGACGGAGCTCAAACTGGCGCTATGCAATTCGGCGCCGCCCCCCTCGGGCAGCCCCGCGGTGGACCGGTTGGTAACCAGTTGCGTGGCCAAGTCCCCGGCGGCCCGCTGGCAGCGCATGCAGAAGATCATCATGGAGCTCAAGCTCTTGAGCGTGGCTGCCCGCCGGGCCGACAATACGCCTGGCGCCGCGCGCGCCGTTGCGGACAGCGCTTTGCGCGCGGAAATGCAGCAGGTGGAAGCACGGCTCGACGCCCGTTTGGCGACCTACGAGAAGAGCATCGAAGACATGCGCAAGTCGGCTGGCGATACCCAAAAGTCGGCGGGCGAAGCGGTGGAGTCTTTGAAGGAGCAACTGGCTGCGGCTGGTTCGACCGTGGAGTCTTTGAAGGAGCAACTGGCCGGCCTGCATGCCCAACTGGCGGCCGTTCAGGAGCGTCCGGCGGTGCAGCCCGTCGATGTCGAGGCCCTGACGGAGCAGATTCACGGACGCCTGCAGCAGTCCATCGACGCGGTCACCGAGCAGCTTCGGGCGCAGGTGTTGGAAGCCGTCGGGACAAGTTCCCAGGAACATGGGGCGCAGATGCAAGCCACCATCGACGCTGCGGCAAAGCAAATTTCCGAGCAGGCGACTGAGACCCTCGCTGCAGCGAATGGCCGTATGGCGGCCGCCGAGCAGAACATGGAAGAGATCCGCAAACACTTCGCTACCTTGCAGTCCAATGTGGCGGGAGATCTCCATGACTTCGAGAAGAGCCTGAAGTCGCAGGGTGTCGCCATCGAGTCGGCCCGCACTGCGATGGCGCAGACTGACGATCTGGTGGAACGCGTGGTGGAAGCGCTCGAACTGCTGCAATCCAGCATGCTGGATCACGAGCCCGCCGGAGTGAATTAAATCGCAAGGGCTGATGCCCTTAATGTCCCTTCGGGATGCCCTTAATGTCCCTTCGGGATGCCCTTAATGTCCCTTCGGGACACGGGAGACAGAAGTCAGCGCTGCCGCCTGGGTACCCGGATCGTACAATCTGTGACTCAAGCGCGCGCGAGCTTGCGCTCGCCTCGCCTTGGACAAGCTAAAGCATGTCCTACCAGCGCGATGTCAGAATGAAGAGGCCTGCTCCCGCCGGTCTCTTCATTTAGCTTTGCGCTGAAGACGTCGTCTCCGCGAAACCGCGCCCGCAGTCCTTTCAGCACTCTCCCACTCGGTCGAACCCTGGTAGCTCCGTCGTCATTCTGACTTCATGATCCTTCTGACTTCAGCACCCTTCTCTCCCTAGCCACCACCTCCACGATGTGCCTTCTCTGAGTGCGCTACACTCTGGGTGGAGGAGCTATGGCAGATCGTGAAAATCCCCATGCCGAGGTGCGTCCGCGGACAGCGGTCCTGACCCGCGGTTTCGAGCCGAGTCTCTCGTTCGGCTCGGCAAGACCGGCGGTGTTTCGCAGTTCCACTTACGTCTTTGCGAGTCCGGAAGCGGCGGAGCAGGCCTTCGCCATCACCACAGGTAAAGTGAAGCCGGCGCCCGGCGAACGGGCCGACCTCATTTACTCGCGATTCTCCCACCCAAACGCCGAGATCTTCGAAGACCAGATCGTGCCGCTCGAGCCCGGCGCCACGGATGCCGCCGTTTTCAATACCGGGATGGCCGCGATCATGACTGCCTTCTTCGCTGTCATCCGGCCTAACAGTTCCATTGTCTACACAACGCCCTTGTATGGCGGTACCACCGGGCTGATTCACTTTCTGAAGCCGCTCGGTATAGATGGCATTGCCGTGCGGTCGGGCGATGCCGGTGCTTTGGATGCCGCCATTCGGGGCGCGCGCGATCTCAGCATTGTGCTGCTCGAAACGCCCGCCAATCCCACCCTGATCATGACCGACATCGAGCGTGCGGCGGAATCCGCGGCGCGCCATCCCGATAAGCCGCTGGTGATGGTCGACAACACCTTCCTGGGACCGGCGTTCCAGCACCCGCTGCTTCTCGGCGCGGACGTGTCGCTCTATTCGGGCACCAAATATCTGTCCGGTTTCAGCGACATGCTGGCCGGCGTAGCCCTCACCAAGAGCACAGACCTGATCCAGAAGATTCGCAGCCGCCGGAACATGTTCGGCAGCATTTTGCAGCCCGACGAGTGTTGGACCCTGAGCAGCCGCCTGCCCACCGTAGCGTTGCGCATGACGCGCGCCAGCAAGAACGCGCAGCGGCTGGCCGAGACACTCCAGGGCCACAAACAATTGAGCAACGTGATCTACCCGACGCTGTTCCAGGATCCCGAACAGAAGCGCATCTTCGCCAAGCAGTGCGCCCATCCGGGCGGCCTGTTCTCGGTGGAATTCAAGGGCGGCAAGGCGGCGGCGTTCGACTTCTTGCGCAATCTCCGCATCGCCAAGAGCGCGGTATCGCTGGGCGGAGTGGAGACCCTCACCTGCCATCCGAAGAGCACCACACACTCCGGAATGAGCGCCGGGGAACTGGCCGAATCGGGCGTTACCGACGGGCTGGTGCGCATCTCGGTGGGGATCGAAGACTGGCGCGATCTGCTGGCCGATTTCGAGCAGGCGCTGGCCGCCATCAAGTAGCGCTCGGCGGGCATGGGGCGGGCCTGCGGCGTGAGAGGCGAGGCGTCGCGCTTCTTAGGGCTCGTTAAGAAATAACAGTGCCAGTCCCAGCAACCGCTCCCTTTGGTCGCGGCTCAGTATCGGTACCGGACGTTTCCGAGCGGCGACCAGAGCGGTTATTTCCTGGCAGGCTCTGAGCGATGTCGCTTGGCAATCAGTTCGCGGACCGCTGGCACAAGATCGTGAGGAACGCTCATGACAGTTTCGGATGGCGCAACGTCAGCCTCATCCTCAAGAAGGGCCCCCTCTTCGGTCTGCTCCTCGTAGCTGGCTAGCACTCGCCGTACCTTTTCTTCATCCCATCCGGGCGGAAACATATCTTTGTTCATTGTTGCTTCTTCCTTTTCCTACGCCGATATGCCAGGAGTGGCTTGCCGGCCAAGTCATGTGCAGCGATCAGGAATACGCTGTCCGGTTCAGGGTCTGGGACTTAGGCTACTCGCAGGGACGGGTCAGAGGAAGTCTGGCCCAACGCGATCCGCGAGCCGTCCCGCCCCGGACGATCATCCCGAGGTTTCTCCAATACTTCCATAGTCAGATCGACATAGAATCGTGCTTGCAAGCTAGCTTGGATTTATTCTAGTACCATGACCGCGAGAA
>Ga0182030_10012514_pt1 | contig 16983 bp, 12 predicted proteins | sample 812S3MmetaG_FD_121299 | JGI IMG/M metagenome (GOLD analysis project Ga0182030, IMG submission 121299) | Permafrost microbial communities from Stordalen Mire, Sweden - 812S3M metaG (Illumina Assembly) | ecosystem: Environmental > Terrestrial > Soil > Wetlands > Permafrost | place: Sweden...
CGATTCAGATCTCCAGTGACGCCGACGATGGTTACTATAACAACCAGGACGGCAGCGGGTGGCATAGCGATCCACAGTACGGGGGAGCAGATTTGGTGGGGAGTTGGGGCGGTACGACAATGGAGTGGGTTCCGGGCTACCGATTTCCGTCTACCGGCGTCAATTCGGGGGACACGATCCGCTCCGCCTATCTGCAATTGGTGAGCAGCGACGGGTTCGCAACCAGTGCGGCTTGTGGATCTGCACCCTGCCCCAGCAGTAACTCTACTTTCCGCGTCTACGGAGTGGCTCAAGACGACGGCACGGCTTTCAGCGGGACGGCCGGGAACACTCCTCTGGACGTGCCTTATACGACGGCCTACACCGATTATACAAGTACCGGACCGGGCGATGGTCACGGAAGCTGCCAGGGGAACAACAGCGGGCAAAACACCTGCACGCACATCATCGATGTGACCAGTATCGTCAAGGAAATCACCGCACGGCCAGGGTGGACGAGCACCTCTGCCATGCGATTCGTCATGATGAGCACGGATAGTACCGCGCCCAACGTTTTTGCGGGATATGAGGATTACTCCGCCAATCCCAGCCGAGCAGCCACGCTCATCGTGAACCCTCCGCTCCCCACGATTGTGTCATCGGGTGCATGGGGAACGGATTCGCAGGAAACCTATCCGACTACGTACTCTACCGGGCCGTTTGTCTATCCGGGAGCTTCCACCCTGCTTCTGTTCTTGGGAGATTATTACAACTTCTACGGGCAGCCGGTGGCTCAACCGAGTGTATCCGATAGCTGCGGAAACACCTGGAACATCCTGGCAGGACCCACGAACTGGGTGGGCATTGTCTACTACATGCGGAGCACGGTCTACTCTGTGCAGAATCCCGCGTCATGCCCTGCGGGCGATACGATCACGATCACCGCTGACTACCAAGAGCCTATCTTTGTGCATTTCTTGGCCGTCGCGGGCTCAGACACCACCCAGGCCCCCGTCGTTTCCGCCATTACCAGTCCCAGTCCCGGCACGTACACGACGAGTGCTACCTCCAGTCCCATCACGCTCACTAACGCCGGGCTGCTGGTGAGCTGGATATTCGGCGACTCGGACGCCGCCCACACGTTCACTCCGCAGACGGGCTTTTTCAGGGATTTGAACTCGACGCCGAATTATCTTACGGCAGGGTTCGAAATCGTGTCGTCACCCAATACCTACCAGAGCCAGTTTGCGATTTCACCAGCGGATGGCTGGCAAGTGGTCACGATAGGGTTGCCCGCTTTAGGTAGCGTCGATAAATAAAGGTAGCGACTCAGCTAGTGCGTTTCAGGGTGAATGGTGTAATTCCATTCACCCTGAAACTTGTTCAGTTTCGGGTTCACTCGCTTGATTTCCTGATCCAAAACCTTCCGACCAGTCGGGTAACCTTGCATTTTTACACTCCGAGCGTAGAATCTGCTTCCGAAGCTTGGGAAATTGGGCGTTCTCCGAACCTGGCTAATACCAGGGTGTCCCCTTTTCTGGTAACCTACCGCCGCTGTAAACATGGAGGTTACCGTGCTCGCTTTTCGGTAGTGGGGCAGCTTCATTCCAACCTCAAATAATATGGCATTGAACCTGCTCTATATATTTGATTAATATCTAAATCTAAGATTGACATCGCGGGAAGAAGTCGAGCTTAATTGCCATACACGTACAAATTTGAATCCGCCAGACAAAAAATGCTGCGGGCCGATAGGGCATTAAATGACTATGTACGAAATTCCCCTTACAATACTGAACGAGAGAAACAACTTGAAGATTCAATGAAATCTGCCTGGGATGAATTTGTAGACAGTGTCGCATCCCTCTATCCTGAAATTCCCCCCCGTCCCGCCCGCTTGCTACCCCTTGACTCCCCCTCAGGAGAAGCGCGGGATGATGCCATGAGCGCAAAAATCTAACGCATACCGACAAATAACTTCGCCGTCCTCTAGCAACATACTTTTAGAGATTCCGGGGCACGTTCGATGCAACCCGGCAGAGGAGATTTCTTCAATTCAATGGGCCGTCGTGCGGCCCTGCTGCCTGTCTGCTTGGGCAGGTGCCGATGAGCCAGACAGAACGGCTCCTCCTGTGGGTCTTGTGGCAGGGTTGAACTAGGCCTGACCATTTCCGTCAGACCGCAGAGCGGGGTTCGGCACGCCATTATGAACGCGACCTTCGAGGCGCCTGACCCTGCTCGGCCACCTTCTTCACCACGGACACCTGCTAAAGTGCGGCCCGCGAGGCTGGCGAACTAAAACCGGCTTGCCAGATGGGAGCAGGCAGGGTAAAACAACTTAGTCCCGGGCGGCCTCCCTTGGCTGGTTTTGGCCCGACCACCTATGGCCGGTTTTCCGGTGATCACCGCGGTCGATCATTTCTTGAGCGTGTGAGTATGAGAGGATTGTGGACAAATGAAAGTCTTGTGTAGAACTTTTTCGACGATCACCGTGTTACTATTACTGAGCTGGAGCGGACTTCCCCAAGTTCCAAGCCCTAAGTCTGAGTCGCGCCTACATCATCTATTTGGCTCCCATTGCGCCACAGAAAATCTTCAACAAAGGTTTGAGGACCTTAAGTGCGCGCTCGTTCTGATTGAGGCAGGATCTAAGCTGGGAACAGGTTTCTATATCAGCAGCGATGGCGACGTGGCAACAGCATCCCATGTCCTCGGAGACCGCAGAATCTCGCGCAATCCAAATGCAACCATAAATGTCAGCATTACCATTCCAAAGGTGCTATTTCTCACCAACAGCAAGGGAGAACGGATGGAAGTTAACGCTAACACGGTCGAACAAAATCCTGACGCTTGGCTCGCTGACGTCGCCCGCATAAAAACGGGGAAACAAAATTCGTGCTGGTTGAAAGAAGCCGATGACCAAAAATCTCTCCCGGGAGAGCATTTAATATCTATGGGGTTCCCTGGTCTTTCATTTAAAGCTTTAACTCTTTACACTGGCATCATGAGCGCACGGCTGACGACGAACCTTCCCGTTGTAATATTGGATAGTGGGGAGGCGGTTCCCTCGTCAAACGAGTTTATCCGCGTCCAAATGCCCATTTCTACTGGATTATCCGGCGCACCTGTTATTGATGATGGAAACCGTGCCGTGGCTATAGTTACTAATGCGGGAGGTTGGACGCAGGACCTAGATAACCTCCTGGCAGCTTTCCGGTTGGGGGGGTTCAAAGATCAGCCTCCACCGGCAACCCCTAAGCAAGTACCAAACGCAGTGACCTTTAGTCTCAATTCGATGGCTCTAACAGCGGAGCTGGCTAGTCTTTTTCATGATTACGCTTCTCCTGGATATGGAGATGCCGTACCACTTCGTTACCTGAGGAAACCGCAGCAACAAAATCGGCCATCCGCATCACATGCCCATTGAAAACGACGCGCTCGTTCGGGTCGGCAATGCGTGCAGTCGTGGCGACGCCTGCGAGCACCACGACGTCTTCATTATTCTGGGTGTGCTGATAATTTTCGGGATCCGATTGCGTTGGCTCCTCGTGGGGTCTGTCAAGCTGAGCTCCTGAAGTTGCGGCAGAGAGAGTAACTATTTGATCGTTCGTTGTCTTCTGATCCACACTCGGCACAACTTTACTCGAGTGGATTTCTTGAGCGGTCACGGTGGAGATTCCCAAGGTAAAGGAGAGCGTTAAGACCGAAAAAACTGCGTTAGCAGCAGCCATTTTCATGGAATACCTCTGTCCAAAAACGCTTAATATAGATAATTTCATTTCATGTCAAGTGGGACGTTTACTCCCAACGTTTTCGATTTGGTTTCAAACTGACCCGCTATGTAGGGTTTCTATGTCTCCGTCTTGAATGTAAGAGGAAGCTCTTCTTACTCTTCCCCTAAACATCATGGTAGAAGCGGCGAAGGCGCGTGTCTGCCCCATTACGCACAGATACCTGTGCAATTGTGACCGGCCCTCGTAATTTCGGAAGGCTTCCCGCCGCCAACAACTCAACTCAAGACTATTTCCAGTAGCATGAACATGTACACACAGGCGGCAAGCCCCGCGAAGCGCGAAGCTGTCCATCAAGTGGCCAGGGTACTCTTGAACGGGGAAAGATCGTGAACTTGTACGAAGTTGTACTTGGCGAATTCGATGTTTCTAGCTAACCCTTAGAAAAGCTGGAGCCGACGGCCAGAGTTGAACTGGCGACCCTCGGTTTACGAAACCGATGCTCTACCAACTGAGCTACGTCGGCTGAAGAATACAAAAATGCTCACCCAGCGGGTCCAGCGTTTCCGCCATTCCAGCGGGTGAGCATTTTCAGAGGAGAATAGAATGACGGACGCGCTCCGCCATCTAAGCTCCTAGCGAGTCTAGAAAAACCCTCAGGCCATGTCAAGGGAATTTTCAGGTTTTTTTATGCGAGCTAACAGTTTTATTTTCTATGACTTAGAAGTCATGGCGGCCCTCAAAAAGCAATTCATCAGAAATGCCCAATAAATCGCATTCCAGTACCCGGCCATACCTTCAACTAACTGATTATAATACAGTTACTACGTTTTCAAATTCAGGCGGATAAGCTGGTCTTCATCGGTATGACCCCATTGCGAGTCCGGGAAGAACTTTGCGGCAAGTCGCCGTGAGAGGAAGAAAAGTACTCCCGCAACCATGCATGATCCAATTAGGATGGCGGTAAGAAGGAAGATAGCAAGGATCATGTGCACCAATTGCATGGTGAAAGTTCTTTCGGAAGTATATTTTTGGTCCCAACTTACGTTCTCGGTCACTTCGAACTGATCCATCAGCGCTGAGGCAATTCCTGCGTTCCCTGCGTTCAGAACCAGGAACACATACGAGCCGTGACGTCTTCCATAAGCGGAATTTTCTCCCTGGTCGCGATTCAATCCTAGGAAGCTTGTCAGCGCCCCGAAGCGAACTCGCGCGATTTGCGGCGTGGGGTAGCTGATTGACACCAAGATGGGTGTGCCTTTGCCGGTTTGGTACTGGCCTAATTGGACCTCCGCGCCCTGCTCAAATCCGATCAGGTCCGTGCGAAAGGAACGCAGGACACGTTTAGCCGCTTCGAGGCCCAAAACATATTTCTCGCTCCCGGGTACCAATCCTTTCGCCGGCATGGGGGAGGGCAACTGCCGGATCGCGCTCTTTGAAGGTTGGCTTCCCCCCACGAAGACGAGCAGCGCTTGGTAGTCGCTTTCGGATGGGGTGGAATCCTTACCATGCAGGAAGCGGATGAAATTGTTTCCGCGCGCCATCAACGTTTCATTCGCGTCGCCCACGGCTAATTGGACGCCTTTTACCGGAAACATCGACGGTGTCTGGTAGAACGTCAGCAGTCCGTAAGCGGAGGTAGCATCCGGCGTGGGTTCCACCACCACCGGCGTTTGCGTTTTGCCCAATTGGTAGGTACGCAGTTCCAGCGCCTTCACCCCATATTCCTGTTCCACTGCTGGGTCGCCGCCGTACTGGCTGACTGCCGCGAGGTGCAAGGGTTGGGAATCCACCTGGCGCCAGTCGGCTGCGGGCACCAAGGGTATGGCGAAGGGTTTTTCCTGCGCAGGGCAGGGGAAGGGTAGCGCCGTAAGCACGGCCACTAGCCAGGCGTGCTTCAAGAATTTCCGTGCCATCGAATCCAGAATATCAGAAATCCGGACGCGTGGCAGCGGAAGTTTGGTCCGATGCCAGGCGCTGCGCAGTCCTGACTTCACCGAGGTTTTTCACGTAACCCAGAATCCCCTCGTAGAGCGCGGAGGCGATTTTCTCGCGATAGTCGGACCGTCTCATGAGGTGCTCATCGCGGGGGTTGGTGAGGAAGGAGATTTCCGCCAGGACGGAAGGCATATTGGCGCCGATCAGAACCACAAAAGGAGCTTTCTTGATGCCGCGATCGCGCTGCGCGCCACTGACTTTGGTGACGCGGGTATAGACTTCGCGTTGGAACTGGTGGGCAAAGTCCTGCGATTCCTCGATCTTTTCCGTTAGGGCGATCTTCTTGATGAGGTCCTGAAGTTGGTGCACGGCCTCCTGCGAACTGGCGTTCTCGCGAGCCGCCACTTCCAACGCGTCGGGGTTCGAGGTGAAATTGAGGTAGTAGGTTTCAATGCCGCGCGCGCTTTTGTCGGGGCTGGCGTTGGCATGAATGGAGATGAACAGGTCCGCCCCCTTTTCATTGGCGATGGCCGTCCTTTCTTCCAGGGGAATGAACGTGTCATCGCTCCGCGTCATGATGACCTCGCAACCGGTGCTAGCTTCCAGCAGCTTTTTCAGCTTCAGCCCCACATCCAGCACAACATCTTTCTCTTCCAAGCCGGTGGGCCCGATGGTACCTGTGTCGTGGCCGCCGTGCCCGGGATCAATGACGATCCGGCCGATTTTCAGGCCCAACGCGCGCGTTAAAGTGCGAGAGCCGGACTCGGTGGGGAGAGCGGGTTGGATGGCGGGAGTAACATCGGCCGCGCTGGTCTCAGTTCTTGCCACTGATTTCTTCTTCCCATCACCGGTCCGGGGCGGGGTGACGGTAGCAGAATCTTGCTCTTCATCCACCGGTGGGGCGGAGGGCTCCATTTCGACATGGGTCGGGACCGGCGGCTGGTCCTTAGCCAAGGTCCCAGCCCGTGCAGTGGGTGCCGGGTTAGTGGTTGCGGGGGAATGCGCGCTTTCCGACTTTCGACTCTCAGCGTTTGCCGGTGGCGCAGGGTTGATGGTCCGGGCAATCTGTGTCGGTGCCCCGCCTTGGACGTCGATCACCAAGCGGAACGGATTGGGGAGAGAGAAAATTGAGTAGGTTTCAATCTTCTCCACGTCCAACACCACGCGCGCCACATCGCTGGAAAACTGCGCCACCCGAATCTGCCGCAGGAAGCCATCTTCCACGGGAAACGTCTTGCCGACCAGTTCCGGGCTAAGGTGCGCGGCCTGAAGATTCAAAACAATGCGGTCGGGGTTCGAAAGTCGTACCGAATCGAACTTAACCTCGCCGTCAACTCCCACCACAATGCGCATGTAGTTTGGCCCCACCCAGCGGCGTACAGCAGTTACTTCCCGCAGCCCCGACGGCCCTTCTTGCGAGGCCTTTTCCACGGGAGGGGGAGCCGATGGGGCCTTGGCTCTTTCCCCTGCTTGCCGGTCAAGTTGCTTCAGTTTCTCCTTCGCTTCGCCTGCCTTTTCGGACTTGGGATACATCGCAAGGAAATCCTGGAAGCCCTTGCGAGCCTCATCCGGGTCCTCAAGATCCTGGCGGTAAACCTCCCCGATGGTGAATAGCGCCTCGCGCGAAACGCGGTTTTGCGGATACTGCTTCATGAGGAAGCGGTAGGATTTGATCGCTTCCAGAAAGTATGCGTCCGAGGAAAACTCCCGTCCCATCTCGCGATAGAGTTCCGCAATGGCCGTGAGCGCCGCCGGCGACTTGCCGAACGTGGGGTTCTGGCGATAGACCTCGAAATAGGCGTCGATAACTTTCTTGTAATCTTCCTTCTTACGTTTGCTTTCGGGATGGGCTTCAAGGGCGGCGTGCATTTGCTGAGCTTTATCATAAGCCTCAACGGCGCGCTGGCGTTGCGCCGGCGACACGGTGGCGGAAGCAACCGCCGCGACCAGCGCGAGGCCGGCCAGGATCAACACCCACTCAAATTGCTTCGGTAAAGGAATAGCCTTCAACTTAAACCTCAGCGGGCCGGGGGAGGCCGGAAAATGATCTGCTCGACCTTCCCCTGTAACTCGCGATGCTTCTTCCGGATAAAATCGCCTTCCATCTTCACTCGCGAAGCCGCAGATCCGAAGCCTGGGGCTGGTGCTTCACGGGTTTATTACCAAGTCCTCCGTTGCCCGATGACGCGGCTGGGGTTATTCCCCATTGCTGTAATGGACCACCCCAAACTCATCAACGTAGCGGACGATGGGGGCCTTAGGCGGCTCTTTGGGAGGGGTCTTCGCCCGCACCGGCGCGTCCCCCGCCTTATAGATGCTAGTGACTTTGCGCACGTAATTTTGTGTTTCGGGGAAAGCCGGAACGCCTCCCGAGCGCTGCACCGAGTGCTCACCGGCGTTGTAAGCGGCCAGTGCAAGCGACAGATCGCCTCCGAAAAGACCCATGAGATACTTCAGATAGTTGACGCCGCCATCGAGGTTCTGTTTGGGGTCGAACGGATTCACTACGCCGAATCGCAGCGCAGTCGCGGGAACCAATTGCATCAGGCCCATGGCGCCTTTGCGCGAAACGGCTTTGGGATCGTAATCCGACTCCACGCGAATGATGGCGCGGATCAATTCGGGATCGACTTGAAACCGGATCGCGGTTTGCTCCACCAGTTGGTCGATATTCGCAGGGACGCGACCGGAGATAGGGAAACCGCTGGGGTGAAAGCTGCGCTTCATCCAATCTACGCTAGTGGAGTTTTCACCGGTGTTCACGTAAATCTTGTGCCCGGTTTCGTCCAATAACACCACAATCTTATCGGCTTTAGCGGCAGGAGCAAGGAAGGGGCAAAGCAGAAGCCCGCCTAGCAGAACGACCCGGAATGAATGGAGACAATTATGCATGGAGGTTACGGCACCGCGCGCGGCGCCACTCGAACCCACTCCCCTCCCATTCACCCAGGCCCGGAGCGCCACTTACAGCACTCCCCCGGCTGCGCCCTTTCCAACAGGAGACTTGCCTGGCACCATCACTCCCAAAAGGGTTCAGCCCAATGCGGGCCTTACAGTAGAATCAATTATAACATCGGGTGCAACCCCACGCAAACAAGACAAGAGATGAGCGCTAAATCAATCTGCTGTAGGGGAGGCTTTACGCCGCCGTTTGTACATCGTCCGAATGAGGGGAATGACCTACTTGGGTCATCCCGTAGGTTGTCACGGGATAAAAGCAGTTGGGACGCGTGGGTGAGGCGGCGCGAAGGATGGCAGCACGCAGGGAAGCCTGTAATGAAAATGCTCCCCTCCTCAATTGAAGAGGGGGTAGGGGGTGGCGCTGATTGCGACTTGATTCTTTTGGCTTCAGGAGATAACCACCCCGGCGCTCGGCGCGCCATCCCTCCTCATCTGAGGAGGGGAGCGTTTTCAACAACTCCCCTCCTGATTCAGGAGGGGTGGCGCCTTGGGGGCCGGGGTGGTTGTACGCCGAGGACAGTTTTTCCGCAGCCTGTTTAGCCCCGCCCTCCAGACCCGTGGTGAGAAATCCGCGTTAGCTCGCCACCCTTCACTCGTCACTGCCTTTGGGCACGCAAGTTTGGTTTTAACTCCGGACCTCGGACTCTTCATTCACGGCATTGTTGCGCCACTTCCCTGCCCTCGGCTTTTTGTCCTGACGCCGCCATTTCGCAAGGACGAACGCGACAGATGAAGCACATACCTCCACCCTGAGCTTCCGTGTCGCTCACGGCCAACAGGGCAGGGTTCCGTCAAAGTCGCGGGGCGTCGCCTACCTCCATGGACATGAATGCATCACCCGCGAAGAAACCCCTTACCCCCCATAGGCGCTAGAATAAGCCACCCGATGATTCGTCGCCTTCCTTCCCGCGAAGCGGGACACCGTGAGTAGCCGTAGGTGAAACCTACGGAAACCGAAGGCGAGAAAGGAATTCGGCCCTGAAGGGGCCGACCTTTCCCACGGTCAACCCCGTCGGGGTTGAAGGGGCCATGGCGTTCTTCGAGCCGCAGGTTAAAACCTGCGGCTACCCACGGTTGGCCCCTTCGGGGCCAGACCGGAAATTGCTTAGTCTAGCGCTAATGCCACTCACCCCCCGCCTTGCGGTCCCCCCTCTCACCAGGGGAGAGGGTGCCCGACAGAGGAGGGCAGGTGAGGGGTCCCTTTCAACCCCATTGGACTTTGACGGTGCCCTGGCCAACCGGGCAACCCGGTTGACAGTGTGCCCGGACTCCGGTAGGGTGCTACAAATTATGATCACCCAACGGCGAGCCTTCCTCGCGCACCTTTCGATGTTGACGGCCGTTCTCGCCCAAGCCGCGGAGCGCCTTCCTGCAAACCACAGCGTGAAGTGGGCGGTTTCTCTCGGCCTGTGGTCGCACATGCCTCCGTGCCCTTTCACCAGCATCCTCGATGTGATGAAGGATACGGGTTTCATCGGCATTCGCATAACGGGTTTCCCGGGCTTCCTCCAGAAGTACCAACTGACCCTGGCACAACTGCACCGCGAAGTTTCCCGGCGGAACCTTCAGGTGGCCACCATCTCCTGGGGCGGGCCGCTGCAGGAGCCTGCGGAACGCCAGAAAGTTTTGGAGAGCGCGAGAGAAGCCATGAAGTTTCTCGCTGACTTCGGGGCCAACCATCTGGTGGTTTTTTCTCCAGGGCGGGCCGCACCCGCCTCGCGCGTGCCCGGCGCTTTCCGTGAATTGTGCGAACGGTGCAATCAGATTGGCGAGTTGGCAGGAGAAAGGGGATTCACTGCCGGGTTGCACAATCACCTGGGGCAGATGGTCGAGAACCAGGAAGAAGTTGACCGCTTCATGTCGATGACCGACCCGAAGCTTTTTGGCTTATCTCCGGACACGGCCCATTTGCATCTTGCCGGCTGCGAGGTGGCCGGCACCATCAAGAAATACCAGGACCGGATTCGTTTTCTCGACTATAAGGACGCCAAGTGGACGGCTCCCACGCAAGATTGGGTTCTGCCCAATGGAAGCGTCTTGCCAAAAGACTCGCCCGAAGCGCGGTTTTATGCCAGCATTTACGACCTGGGAGATGGCGAAATTGATTTTCCCGCATGTCACCTAATACTGAAGGACGTAAAATATCGCGGATGGATTTGCGTTGATCTTGATACCGCCCGCCATGGCGCGCTTGCGAGCTACCAACGATGCGGCGCTTACGTAGTTCGAACCCTGGAACCCATCTACGTTTGACCGGGCGCGGAAATCCCGATGACCAAGGCCGGGAGAGATCCAAGTCCTGCCCGGATGCAGGCGGCCCACTCTAAATTCGGAGCAATCACTATGGCCCCACAAATGAATCGGCGCGAACTGCTCCTGGGAACCCTCGCCCTTGCAGGCCCCGGGACCGTTCCCAAGTATCGGATCATCGATCCTCACGTTCATGTTTGGGTCAACGATCCGCGCTATCCCTGGGCGAAGGAGGCCACCGCGCCGCATAAGAAAGACGCCACGCCGGAGATGCTGCTGGCCCTGATGAGGGCCAATAACGTCGCCCGGACCGTGCTGGTTCAGGTCATTACTTACCGCTGGGACAATCGTTATGTTGCCGATGTACTGAAGCAGTATCCGCGCGACTTTAAAGGCGTTTGCCGGGTGAATCCGGAGGACCCCGCGGCCCCCGACGCTCTTTCCCAGCTCGTCGAGCAGGGGTTTCGCGGCGTGCGCATCAGCCCCGCGGCCGACTCCAGCGGGGATTGGATCAATGGCGATCTGATGCCGCCCCTGTGGAAGCGCACGCAATCCCTTAAGGTGCCCATGCAGGTTTATACGTCCATCAATCGCCTTCCCGACGTCGCCCGGCTGGTGGAGAAGTACCCGGACCTGGATGTGATCATCGATCACATGGCGGATTGCCCGGTTGACCAACCCCAGGAACTCGACAAGCTTCTCGCCCTAGCTCGTTATCCCCGAGTGTTCGTGAAAATTTCCCACACGTGGTCGATTTCCAAACAGCCATATCCCTGGCTGGATGCGCAGGAGCACGTCAAGCGGCTCTACGCGGTATACGGGCCAAAGCGCCTGATGTGGGGGACGGATTGGCCCGTCCATGAAGCGAACACGGTTTATAGTAAGACCCTTTCCGTGGTTCGTGACGACATGAAGTTTTTGAACGAGGAGGATAAGAGCTGGATCCTTTCGAAGACCATCGAAAGAATTTGGCAATTTGCGTGAGTGATATATGCTAATCGGGCAGAGCTAATCAGGCTGCGGAAAAGCTCGAAGGTGCTGTCATTCACAACGCCACCCCTTTATCCCCTTGTCGGCACCACCCCGGCGCTCGGCGCGCCACCCCTCCTCATTTGAGGAGGGGAGTTCTTTAATAGCTCCCCTCCTGATTCAGGAGGGGTAGCGCGCCGAGCGCCGGGGTGGTAGTTCACGGTGGGGTGTTTTCCGCAGCCTCTAAAGCCCCGCCCTTCCGGCAGCCGCATCCAAGCGCGGTGAGAAATGGGCGTTAAAGATCTATGGGAGGTTATAGATGTTATTCGCCATTTTGACTCGCCTTCGGGTGGGATTCGCTTTAGCCTTCTTCATCCTAACATTTTGTGGAAAGCTCTCCGCCCGCCAGGAGTTCGACGTGGTTGTATACGGCGCGACGCCCGCGGGCGTGATGGCGGCGGTGGCGGCGGCCCGCCAGGGGCTCTCCGTGGCACTGCTTGAGCCCACCGCGCAAATCGGTGGCATGGCGACCAGCGGTTTAAGCCGCACGGACGTGGGCAGGGAGGAGGTCATTGGCGGGCTGCCTTTGGAGTTTTATTGGCGCGCCGGGCGGTACTACAACATGGACCGGCACGGTCAACCGGTCTCCTGGTACCCGGAACCGCACGTTGCTTTAGCCATCATGAAGCAAATGCTGGATGCGAGCCACGTAACCATCCTCCTGCGGCAGCGTTTGGCGGAGGGGCGGGGTGCCATCAGAAGCGGTACTCGCATCACGGAGGTTTCCCTGGAGAACGGGGCGTCGTTCAAGGCCAAGGTTTTCATTGATGCCACCTATGAGGGCGATCTGATGGCCCAGACGGGAGTCTCATACACCTGGGGGCGCGAGGGCATCTCGCAATATGGTGAGCCGCTGGCCGGCGTGCGCGCGGAGACCCCAGGCCATCAATTCCAAGTCCAACTTTCGCCCTATGATGCCAACGGTAAACTTCTGCCGGAGATTCAAGCCGGCCCTGTGGGCGTACCGGGCTCCGCCGATAAAAAAGTGCAGGCGTACAACTTCCGGCTCTGTTTTTCCTCGGACCCGGCAGACCAAGCCCCTTTCCCCCAACCCCAGGGATACAGCCCCCAGCGCTATGATTTGCTGGCGCGATTGTTGAAGGCGCGCACCGAACAGGAAGGCCGCGCCCCAGCGCTGACGTCAGTGCTTTCGATTGCGAATCTTCCCACCAACAAAGCGGACGTGAACAACAATGGAGCCTTCTCCACCGATTACTTGGGGGGAAGCTGGGCGTACCCGGAGGCAGGTTACGCTGAGCGGGAGAAAATCTGGCAAGCGCATTACGACTACACCGCAGGGTTTCTATACTTCCTGGCGCATGATCCGCAGGTTCCGAAACCGTTGCAGAACGAAATGAATCAGTGGGGGCTGGCTAAGGATGAATTCATCGATACGGCGAACTGGCCGCCGCAACTCTACGTTCGCGAGGCGCGCCGAATGATCGGTGAGTATGTGATGACTCAGAAGGATGTCCAGACCGAGGTTTCGAAACCCGACCCCATTGGCATGGGCTCCTACGGCATTGATTCCCACAACATCCAGCGCGTGGTCAGCAAGGAGGGCTTCGTTACGAACGAGGGGGACACGGAGGTTCCGTCCCAAGCATACCAGATTCCCTACCGGATCCTCGTACCCAAACGCCAGGAAGTTCAAAACTTGCTGGTTCCCGTCTGCGTCTCTGCCAGCCACGTTGCGTACGGAACTCTTCGCATTGAGCCGCAGTACATGATCATGGGACAGGCGGCGGGAGTGGCCGCAAAGCTGGCGATTGCGAACCATCAAGCGGTTCAGGACATCGACACGACGGAATTGAAGAAGAGATTAAAGGAACAGGGGGCAGTAATGGAGTACGTTCCATCGAGCCAGGCGCCGGTCCTGGAGTTATTGCAAAAAATGCTTTCGCCGAATCTCGTGCCCTGACCGGAGGCTCTCAATCCACGACGTGATCGGGCCACGGGAATAATCGGGAAGGCTCGGGAACGGCGGGGCTAAAGAGGCCGCGGAAAAACTCGCCGGGATTGTCATTCTGAGAACGGTAGCGCGGACCTGTTGTTTAGGTCCGCAGCTTTTCTTTGTCCATCGGGGACGAGCCGCGGACCTAAAAAACAGGTCCGCGCTACCCTCCCTCGGCCCGAGTTTCCGCCTATCATGGGCAGTCGCAAGGCTGTCGATCCTCAGAACGACAGCAAACGGCCTCAGGATGACAGCACGGGAGGATCTTTCCACACAGCCTGTTTAGCTTGGCCTCGCCGTCCAGAGAGCAGCGCTATGATGCGCCTTCCGCCCCCGCTTGGCGGTATCCGAACAGCGCCCGTTGCTTGATGACTTCTGCGGCTTGCGGGGGCAGGTACTGCTCCCAGCCGGGAGTGCCCTTTTGAATCTTGGCCAGGACTTCCTCAGGAAAGACATTGAGTTGGCTCAGATTGAAGTTCTCAATGGCCTCGATCCAACCTCTTTCGCGCAGGTAATCCAGCAGGTGTTGTAGATGCGGTTCGACTTCCAACGTGGCGGAAGTTGCCACATTGCCGGCGCGGTCCCGTGTGGGGTAGACATACGTGCGCACATTTCCTTGGAACAAACGTCCTAATCCTTCCAGGATGCCACCCGGCAGGACGGTGTAGTACTGCTCGCCGAACACCGCGCGCAGAGTGGGCAGACCCATGACGAATCCCAACCAATGTTGCGTGTGGCGCCGAAGTAAGCTGGTGACGCTGTCGAAACGCCTAAAGTTTGACACCATCACGGTTTTACCGAGGGCGCCCAGCATATCGGCGCGATCGAGAAAGTCGCGACGGTCGATCCCGGGTCCCGTGCCCAGGTCCTGTAGTGTCATCCCCATAAGGACTACCGGGTCCCCATTCACGCCCGGAAGTTTCTTAAAGCGGTCCACCGAACCGTTCAACATATCGATCCCGACATTGGTAATCGGACGGAACCTGCCACGAAAGACGAAGACGGGTTGCTTGTAGAGCACCTCCGCCGGCTGCACCACCTCTCCCTGCGCGGTGAACATCGTGGCGTCCGTCAAGCCTAACTCCACCAATTGCAAACTCGCCAGGCGGTTGTCAACCTTATCAAAGACCGACCCGGAGAATTTGATCATGTCGATTTCCACGCGCTGCCGGCTGAGCCCCTCCATCAGCGTTTTCATCAGGGCTTCGGGTTGTTGCTCATGGAAAGCCCCATAGACCAGGTTGACGCCCAGGACACCCACGGCCTCCTGTTCGCCCACAGGCGCCTGGTCAAGCAGGTTGACGTGAATGATGATCTGAGAAAAGGGCGCCCTCGGCTGTGCCTGGAAGCGCATGCCCATCCAGCCTTGTCCGTCCTGATTGCGCGTGCGGCTGCGCGTGGCAACTGTGTCCGCAAAGACGAAAAACCCACTCCGGTCGCCGCGCACCGGGCCCAGGCGCTCTATCAACTGCGCCCATTCGCGGTTCAACATCGACTCCAGGCGGGCTCGGCTGACGTAATGATCGGTGGGGCCGTAAAGGATGTCGCTGATCACCATATCGTACGCCGACATAGACTTGGCCACGGTAGCGGAGGCATGGCCCACGTGGAAAAACCACCGCGCCACCTCCTGGCCCGCGCCGATTTCGGCAAAGGTTCCGAACTTCGCGGCATCCAGGTTGATGGCAAGGGCCTTCTCCTGCGTCGTCATCACGGGCGGAGAGATCGCTTGCGGGCCCGCGGTCTGATCTATTCCCATTTTTGTGTTTTCAACCCCAATTCATTGACGTCAGGAGAACAGCGCTCGGGAATTGTACCGGAAGGCAAAAAGCCGCAGAATAATCTCGCGGGGCGCGGAATAACTCGGCGCCAGGGATTAGCGGTTGATGAATCCACCCCTCCCCGGCAGATTGGTCATCCGTGCTTCGTCGCGGCCGTATCGGGTAGGCTTCCTCGCGCCTGGGTATTCCGCTTCCAATCTTCCAGGTAAGGTCCGGCGATGTCCTTCGCCCGTTGGCGCAAAGGATTCATTTCCTCGGCCGAGAGCTGCTTGAACTGCTGGGCAACGCGGACGTCGTCCTCCAACTGGCCGACGGTGGTGCAGCCTATGGCTACACAGTCTACCGGGAGGCTCAGGGTATAGCTCAGGCATTCCCGCACGCTGAAGGATTGCAGAAGTTTGGCGTTGCCCAGGCTTTTCATGCCCTGAATGCCCATGCCGCGCTGGTCGGCGACGGGCAGGACCAGCTTTTCGAAGCTCAAATAGCCGGGATCAGCCACATTCATCGGCATCAGGATAGAATCGAACTGGTCATAAGCTTTGAGCATCGCCAGGTGAACGTGCGGATCGTGGTGGCCGGTAAAACCGATAAAACGGCATTTCCCGGCTTTTTTCGCCGCCTCGAAAGCCTCAATAGCACCCCCGGGACCGAATATCTGGTCGACTTCCTCCTGCTCACCCACCTGGTGGATCTGCCAAAGGTCCAGGTAGTCCGTGCGCAACCGCTTCAAAGAGAGATTCAGTTCCGCTTCGGCGCCTGCCTTGGTCCGGTTGTTCGCTTTGGTCGTCAGAAATATTTGCTTCCGAAAAGGCGGGAGCACCGCTCCGTAAACTTCCTCGGATTTTCCGTCCCAGTAGTCAACGGAATTGTCGAAATAGTTGATCCCCAGGTCATAGGCGCGCAGCGTAATCGCCTTAGCTTCCTCGAACGAGATCAGGGGAAAACGCCCGCCCGCCTGGCCGATCACAGTGAGCTTTTCACCCGTTTTCCCAAAGATTCGCTGCGGAATATCTCCGGCCTTGGGCTTTGGCGGTTTCAGTCCATAGGCGGTTGCAGCCAGTCCCGCAAATGCTCCACCAAAAAAAGTTCTCCGTTTCATACCGTCCTCCATCGCTTGTTGATCTTTTTTCGTGTCGCCCAGCCTATGACAAGAACACCGAAAATAATACTTCCTTGAGTCGCTAAAACTCAATCGCTTTTTGAAATTAAGAATCTGAAGCTCGGTGCTGGGGGCCAGGTGCTAGTGTGGTGTCCCACGTAAGAATTGACAATAGGCGAGACCCCCTCACCCGGCCCGCCCCGGCTGGCGATTACGCCGGATGCGCGCCACCCTCTCCCCCAAAGGGGCGAGGGCAATAAA
>Ga0182030_10012515_pt1 | contig 16982 bp, 13 predicted proteins | sample 812S3MmetaG_FD_121299 | JGI IMG/M metagenome (GOLD analysis project Ga0182030, IMG submission 121299) | Permafrost microbial communities from Stordalen Mire, Sweden - 812S3M metaG (Illumina Assembly) | ecosystem: Environmental > Terrestrial > Soil > Wetlands > Permafrost | place: Sweden...
CCTTGGACCAGCTGGCCGGCGTGCAAATGCTCGACGTCCAAATCCCCACCACCGATGGCCGATTACTGCAACTGACCCGCTATACCCAGCCGGACGCCGCCGTCCAATTGTTGGTCCAACGGCTGGGCAAAAGCCTGCCGGACCAGCCGCCCCCCAGACTGATAACCCCGGAAAAAATGGCAGGAAGTCGCGCATGCGTCAGCCACGCCCGTGGTTTTTCCACACCAAACGCAGCCCCTCCAGCGTCAGATCCGGCGCCACCGCCGTGATCTCCCGCAGCTTCGCCGCCATCAACGCAGCGTAGCCGCCGGTGGCCACCACCGGCAGATTTTTCACCCGCAACGCGCGCTTGAGTTCGGCGATCAGCTCGCGCACCAGGCCGCGGTACCCATGCACCGCGCCGATCAACATCGCCTCCCCGGTGTTCCGACCGATCACGCTGTCCACCTCGCGGATGCGGATTTTGGGGAGCAGCGCGGTCTTTTCATGCAGATAATCCGTCATGGCCGACAGACCGGGGGCGATGATGCCGCCGACGTACCGGCCCCGGGCATCCACCACGTCAAAGGTCACAGCGGTGCCAAAATCCAGCACGACCACCGGCGCGCCAAACCGGTGGAAGGCCGCCACCGCGTTGGCCAACCGGTCGGGGCCGATGGAGTCCGGCCGGGGATAATCAATCCCAATCAGTGTCAGCGTCGCCGGAGAAAGCTCCAGGGTGTCCAGCTTCCACAGCCGCCGGACGGCACGTTTGACCCGGGGCGTGACGCGCGGCACCACGCTGCAAACGGCCGCGCCCTCAATCCGGGCGGAGCCGGTGAATTTTTTGACCAGCCCCATCGCCGCGACGCCCGGCCAGGCGGACGTGGGGAGGTTCGTCTGTTTCACCACGCGCCGGCCGTTGGCCAGCCCGAGATGCGTATGCGTATTGCCAATGTCAAACAACAGGATCATTTTTCCAAAGTGACGTCGCCGCCGATGATGCGTTCCAAGTGCCCGTGTTCGGAGCGCAACAGGAGCGCCCCGTCTTCATCCAGCGATTCCACGCAACCGCGGATGAGCCGGACCCCCAGCCGCACAGTCACCTCGCGGCCGATGGTGGTGCAATGGGCCTCCCACTCGTCGGCGATCTTGGTGAACTGCCCGGCGCAGATCAACGCATAGTCCCGGTCCAGTTCGCGCAGAATGTGGACGGCCAGTTCCGCGCGTGAGACCGGCCGGCCCGTTTCAATCCGCAGCGAGGTGGCGGTCTTGCGCAATTCGGCCGGGAATTCATTTGCGGCCAGGTTCACATCCACGCCGATGCCCAGGATAAGATAGCGGACCCGGTCCAGCTCCGCGTTCAGTTCGGTGAGAATGCCGGCGACCTTTTTGCCTTTGAGGAGAATGTCATTGGGCCATTTGATGTCCGGTGCCAGACCGGTTTGCAGGTGGATGGCCCGGCGCAGCGCGGTGGCCGAGGCGACGGTCAGCCGGGTGGCCATTTGCGGCCGCAGGTCCGGTCGCAGCAACACGGAGAACCAGAGGCCCTGGCGCGCGGGGGAGGCCCATTTGCGGCCCAACCGCCCCCGCCCTTTCGTCTGCGCCTCCGCAAACACGACCACGCCCTCCTTCACGTCATCCCGCGCCAGCTTCTCCACCACATCGTTCGTGGAGGTGGTCTGCTCAAAAACACGCAGATCGCGACCGATGATCTTGGTTTCACCCAGCCGGGCGAGCAGATCATCCGCGTGCAACACATCCGGCACGCTGAGCAGCCGGTAGCCAAAATGCGGCCCGGCCTCAATTTCATAATCCAGGCGGCGCAGTTCCTCGATGCGCGCCCAGATGGCCGCCCGGCTGATGCCGAGCTGTTTCGCCAAGCCGGCCCCGGAAACCCCGTCGGGGTTCGCCCGCAGGGCGGCCAGAATTTTGGCGTCGGGCGTCATGCGGAAAAATCCAGTCCGATGTCCACCGCCCGGACGGAATGAGTGATGGCCCCCACGGAAATGTAATCCACGCCGGTGGCGGCGATCGCCCGGACGGTTTTGAGCGTCACCCCGCCGCTGGCCTCCGTCAAGGCCCGGCCCGCCACCAACCGCACCGCCTGGCGCAACCGCGCCGGTCTCATGTTGTCCAGCAAAATAATGTCCGCCCCCGCCGCCACCGCCTGCGCCACCTGCGCCAACGTGTCGGCTTCCACTTCCACCCGGAGCCGGGGATACCGGGCGCGGGCGCGCGCCACCGCGGCGGCCACGGCGTTGGGTTTTTCATTCCGCAACGCGGCCAGATGATTGTCCTTGATCAATATCAGGTCAGCCAGGCCCAGCCGGTGGTTCTTTCCCCCGCCGCAGGTCACCGCGTATTTTTCCAGCCGCCGCCAGCCCGGCGTGGTTTTGCGGGTGTCCAAAATTTGCGCCGGGGTGCGGCACACCGCCGCGACAAATTGCGCCGTGCTGGTGGCCACCCCGGATAGGTGCTGGATAAAGTTCAAAGCCACCCGCTCGGCCCCCAGCAGGGCGCGGGCCGGACCGGCGACCTCCAGCAAAACCTCGCCCGCCGCGAGGGTCTGACCGTCGCGGGCGCGGACCTGGATTTTCACATTCCGGGAAAACTGGCGAAACGCCGCCACGGCCAAATCCAGGCCGGCCACCACCAGCGGCTCGCGCGCCCGCATGACGGCGCGGGACCGGGCCGCCGCCGGCACCGTGGCCAGCGACGTCACATCCCCGCCGCCGAGATCTTCGGCCAGCGCGGCTTGGACCGCCCGGCGAATTTCAGTGGCGGAGATTTTCATGCACGCAAGATGATGATAAATGGCAAATTTCGGAAAGCAAAAAATGACGGAACTTATCCCCCAGGCTGCGGGACAAAGGAGGAAGGAAGTTCAGACTTCCGCTGGCCCGGACTTCCCCATATCAGCTTATGCCTCATCCAGCGCCGCAAATAACCCACAAAAAAACTTGCGGATTTGCGGCCTGAAGATAGTTGTTTACCCTGAACCAAAAACTCTCCGTTTGGTGGCTTTTGGCGGCATTGTCCGTCGGCGTTCATCCCGCCCTGGCGCAAGTGACAAATCTGGGCATTGCACCGGCCGGCAATCAGTCCATGCTGTTCTGGCCCGCCACGGTCGTGAACTCAGTTTTGTTAAGCACCACCAACCTGGCTTCCCCAAACTGGATGACCGTTAGTGACGCCGTCCCGGTGACCGCAGTTGCAGTTAACAACACCTTCCCGGCCAGATTTTTTCTCCTGGTTCCGAACGCCGCGGCCGATGGAATGGTGTATATTCCGGCGGGAACTTTCACAATGGGCAATTCAACAACCGACACCGACATCACCGATGCCGCCCCGGTTAGTGTGACCGTGTCGGGATTCTACATGGAAACGAATCTGGTAAGCTATGGTCAATGGCAGTCGGTCTTCAATTGGGGGGTGGGTCACGGGTATGGTTTTGCCCACCCGGGCGCCGGGAAGGCGGCGAATCATCCGGTTTATTTGGTTGATTGGTATGACGCCGTGAAGTGGAGCAACGGGCGGTCGCAACAGGCGGGCTTGACGCCGGTGTATTATACGGATGCCGGTTTCCAAAATGTCTATACCAACGGTGAGGTGATTCCATATGTGAATTGGGCAGCGAGCGGGTATCGGCTGCCAACGGAAGCGGAGTGGGAGAAGGCGGCGCGGGGCGGATTGAGCGGCCAACGGTTTCCTTGGGGCGACACGATTAGTGAGGGCCAGGCCAATTACTATGCGTGGCCGGCCAACTTCATCTATGATCTGGGGCCTTATACGGGTGACAACACCAACTTTGACACGGGTGGGAGACCCTTCACAAGTCCGGTGGGATATTTTGCACCGAACGGTTATGGGGTGTTTGACATGGCGGGAAATGATAATGAATGGTGTTGGGATTGGTTTGGGCCGGTCTATGCAGGAGGGGTTGATCCGCGTGGCCCGGCAACCGGAACCGACCGGGTGCAGCGTGGCGGTTATTAATATAATTATGCCCACAACGTTCGGACTGCCGTTCGCGCGTACAACCTGCCGGAAAATGTGACCGACCCGTTGGACAACTACTCCATCGCCGGGTTCCGATGCGCGCGGGGGCCTTGACAGGCAAGGGGGTCGTACAGGGGTCGTTTCTTGATCTTGAAATATAAGCGACCGGCGCGAGGCGGTTCTCCAGACGACAAGGACCGGAATCGGTATCCCGCCGCGCTGGCCGAGGCCGGTGGCAAAACCGGCTGGCAGGTAAAAAGGCATCATTTCCCCTTTGCGTTTTTTCAGCCCACCGGTGGACGGTTTTTTCCTTGTAATTTGGCGGCCTCCGGCCCGGCCGGCAAAGCGGCCAGCAACCGCCGGACGCTCCGGTTTTGACCCGGTAGAATGAGGTCGGGGGCGACTTCCGCCAGGGGCTGGAGCACGAATTTTCGCTGATGCGCCCGGGGATGTGGCAAGGTTAGTTCCGGGGTGTGGCGGATTTCCGCGCCAAAACAGATCAGGTCCAGGTCCAGCAAACGGGGTTCGTTCAACACCTGCTTGGGCAGCCGGCCGCATTCAACTTCCAGGCCGCGCAGTTTTTGCAGCAAGGTTTCCGGCGTCTCCCCGCCCCGGACCCGCAGGCCCGCCACCGCGTTCACAAACGGGGGCGAGCCGGGCGGACAATCCACCGGCGTGGTTTGCCAGAAGGAGGAGCAGACGACCGGCTCATCTGAAAAATCTTGCAGCCGGGCCAGTGCTGACTGGAGCAGTTGCCGTGAATCACCCAAATTGGAACCCAGAGAAATGTAGGCAACTGGCCCGTTCATTTCAACCCCAGCACGTCCCGCATGTCGTACAGGCCGGGTTTTTGGGTCACCACCCAGCCGGCGGCGCGCAGGGCGCCGTTCGCAAAAGTGTCCCGGCTGGAGGCCTTGTGGGTCAGTTCCACCCGTTCGCCCAGGCCGGAAAAGATGACCGTGTGATCGCCCACCACGTCGCCGCCGCGCAGGGAATGCACCCCGATCTCCGTGGCGGTCCGTTCGCCGACCAGTCCCTGGCGGCCGTACCGCGCCACGTCCGACAGTTTTTGCCGCCGGACCTCCGCCAGGATTTCCGCCAGGGTCTTGGCGGTGCCGCTGGGGGCATCCTGCTTCAAACGGTGATGCATTTCCACCACCTCGAGATCAAAGTTCGGGCCCAGGATTTCCGCCGCCTTGCGGGTCAGCCAGAAGAGCGTGTTCACCCCGGTGGAAAAATTGGAGGCCCAGACCACCGGAAGGTTGGCGATAAGCCGCCGGATTTCGGCCGATTCCGCACCGGTTTGGCCGGTCGTGCCGATCACCAGCGGCTTCTGATGTTGGGCGCATAATCCAGCCACCGCCGCCGTGTTCGCGTGGAAGCTGAAATCAATCACGACATCGCCGGCGGGGATGACCGCGGCCAGGTCATCGCCCTGGTCAATCGCGGCGGCCAGTTGCAGGCCGGCGTGCTGGGGCAGGCATTTGACCAGCGCCTGCCCCATGCGTCCTTTGGCTCCGACAATGATGACCAGGATCATAGACAGCCTCCTTATTCCAACACGCCACACCGCTTGAGGGTGGTGCGCAGAGCCTCCCAGTTCTTGGGGTTCATCGGCACCAGCGGCAAACGATATTCCTCCTGGATCAACTTCATCATCGCCAGCGCCGCCTTCACCGGCGTGGGATTGGTCTCGATGAACAGATCTTTGAACAGGGGATAATATTTTTCGTGAAGCCGCATGGCCGCCGGCGCCTTGCCGGTGGCGAAGAGCTTGACCATCTGGGACACTTCGCGCGGAATCACATTGGACGCCACGCTCACCACCCCGTGCGCCCCCACGGACATGAACGGCAGGGTCAGCGAATCGTCGCCGGACAAGATCGTGAAATTCTCCCCCAGCGCCGCGCGCAGTTGGGACACCCGGTCGCAGCTTCCGCCCGACTCCTTGATGCCCACGATGTTCTTGTATTCGCGGGCCAGGCGCTTGACCGTGTCAATGCCGATCTCCACGCCACACCGGCTGGGGACGTTGTAGAGCACGATGGGCAGCTTGGTCGCCCGGGCGATGGTCCGGAAATGCTGGAACAGGCCCTCCTGCGTGGGTTTGTTGTAATACGGCGCCACCTGCAGGGAGCCGTCCGCGCCCGCTTTCTCGGCCGCCTGGGTGAGATGAATCGCCTCGGCGGTCGCGTTGCCGCCGGTGCCGGCCAGCACCTTGATCTTCCCCCCGGCAAATTTCACCGCCAGTTCAATGATCCGGGTGTGTTCGGCCATGTCCACCGTGGGGGACTCGCCGGTCGTGCCCGCCGGGACAATCCCGTCCACTCCCCCCTTGATTTGGAGTTTGATGATCCGTTCAAGCGCGTCTTCATCCAGTTGCCCGTTGTGAAACGGCGTTACAATTGCGGTATAAGTGCCAGTAAAGTTCATTTATGCACAATCAGCATGGGGGAAAAAAGCGCCTTTGGCGAGCAGGAAAATTTTGCCGATGGAAAACGCGGACGGAAAACCGCCGGCCGGACCGGGAACTTGTCCGGAACCACCCCGTTGTTAAACCGGTTTACGGCGGCGTCACGAAGGTCTCGTCCCCGCCAAAACCCTCGCTCACCAGGTTGAAGGCCACAATGCGGTAATGGTAGGTGGTGTTCGGCGGCAAATTCAGTTGGTTGACATCGAAGCTGTAAGCTTGCGTCGAGAAATAGTCGTAGTAGCTGTAGAACTGATCAAAACTGGTGTCACTCCCGTAGCTGGTCGTCAACCCGTATTGAAAATAGCCGGCGATGGGCAGGCCGTTGCCGTTGACGGTTCCATTCATTTCGACCTCAGGCGCGCAATCAATGCAAAAGATATTCGTGGTGGCATTCAGCGTGGTGACGGTGGGGGGCAGGCCGGCGGTGGTGAAGAACTGGTCGCCGCCGTACTGGAGGCCGTCGGAGTCGGAAACCACCAGTTGAAAATGGTAAAGATACAAGAGCCCCAGCCCGGTGATGGTTGCGCCCAGGCTGGCCGGGTTGGTGGCGGTGGCCAGGGTGTTGGTGGGCGTGGTCAGCCCATAATTGGTGTCATAGCCATATTCAAACCAATAGCGGGTGTTGTCCAGCACCGGGGTGGCGGTCCCGGTCAAGGTGGCGTAGTTGGAAGTGACCAGGGTGGCGGCCAGGGTGGTGGCGGACGGGATGAACACCGGATTGGTCACCGTGTTGTTGAGCCGGTAAAAGCCCAGATCACCGATTTGATCTTTCGCCAGCAAATCGTTGTTAATCCGCCGGATAAACCCGTTGGTATAGGTCATCCAGTTGCCCGCCGTGAAGGCGTTGTCCCCCGCCACGAATTCCAACCCGTACCGGGGCGGATCACTTGGCAAGTCGGACTCCAAACCGGCCTCGCTCCAGCGAATTTGCAACGGGGCATCAATCAAGCCATGATAAATGCTCAAAACCGGCCCCACCGGATAGACGATGACGGCGAAGGTGGCGTTGGTCTGATCGCCGCAGTCATCCCAAGCGGTGGCGGTCACGAGGTTTGTGCCGACCGGGAAGAAGCTCCCGCTCGGCGGACTGACGGTGAGATACGGCGGCGGGCTGCACCCACCGCTGGCCGAGCAGGTGAAGTAAACTACTGCCCCATTGGAACTCGTGGCATAGGCCGTGAGAGTGTTCGTCGGCACATTCAGCACCAGCGGCAGGGCGATCACGGCCACTTCGAAAGTGGCATTGGTGGACTGGCCGCAGTCATCAAAAGCCGTGGCGGTCACCGTGCTGGTGCCAATCTGAAACACGCTGCCCGAGGGCGGACCCGCGTTGAGATATGGCGGCGGGCTGCATCCGCCGCTGGCCGAACAGGTGAAGTAAACGACTGCCCCGTTGGAACTGGTGGCATAGGCCGTCAGGGTGTTCGTCGGCACATTCAGCACCAGCGGCAGAGCGAGCACGGTCACGTTGAAAGAGGCATTGGTGGAATTGCCGCAGGCATCACGGGCTGTCGCGGTCACGGTGGTGCTGCCAATCGGGAAGTAAGTCCCGCTCGGCGGGCTGGCGGTGAGATACGGCGGCGGACTGCAACCGCCGCTCGCGGAGCAGGTGAAATAAACCACCGCGCCGTTGGAGCTGGTGGCATAGGCGGTGAGGGTGTTCGTGGGAACGTTCAGAACCAGCGGCAGGGCCAGCACCGTCACGTTGAAAGAGGCATTGGTGGAATTGCCGCAGGCATCACGGGCTGTCGCGGTGACCGTGGTGGTGCCAACCGGGAAGTAGTTCCCGCTCGGCGGGTTGGCAGTGAGATATGGCGGCGGACTGCAACCGCCGCTGGCCGAGCAGGTGAAGAAAACCACCGCGCCGTTGGAACTGGTGGCATAGGCCGTGAGGGTGTTCGTGGGGACGTTCAGGACCAGCGGCAGGGCCAGCACCGTCACGTTGAACGTGGCGTTGGTGACATCGCCGCAGTTGTCTTTAGCCGTGGCGGTCACGGAGTTGATGCCAATGGGAAAGATGCTGCCACTCGGCGGGCTGACGATGAGAATCGGCGGGGGATTGCAACCGCCGCTGGCCGAGCAGGTGAAGTAAACCACGGTCCCGTTGGAACTGGTGGCATAGGAGGTGAGGGCGTTGGTGGGCACGTTCAGCACCAGCGGCGAGGAGGCCTCGATGGCGGAACCGGTGCCGAACAAACCGGCAAGCACCAGCAGCCAGGAGAAGATCTTGGGCTTCATAAATGTTCCGCATTTACCCGGGCCACGAGCCGGGGCGTGTGCCTTTGTCCCTTGTTTTTACGTCTTTCGGAGAATAACCACAACTAAAATGTCACATTACTGAGGCGCGCATGAGCGGGTGACGTCATTGTTCCCCTTCGCCATGCGCTGATTCACCCGGATGGATTTTTGCCCGGTTTGTGGTTCCGCGGTTGACAACTGGCGGATGCGTCCGCCCCTGCGCCGCCCTCACCTCACTATTGCTTGTCCGCCGCCCGTTTTCCGTTATCCTGCCGGTCATGCGAAATTTTTTGTTGGGTTGGCTCCTGTTCCTGGCCGGGCCGTTGCAGGGTGCGGAAATCAAGCTTAATTTTGACCCGGCGGCGGACGCCCAGGTGCTGACCAATTTCCATGCGGTCCTCGCCGGGGCCGGCCGGCCGGGCGTCTGGACGGTCTTGACGGATGTCGTCCCCCCCCAGTTCGCCCCGGTGAGCGACAAGGCCCCCGTGGTGACCGGTCGGCCGGTGCTGGCCCAAACCAGCCAGGATTCCACCGATGAACGGTTCCCCATTTTTGTCTATGACAAGGAAACGTTCAGCGATTTCAAGCTGACCGCCCGGTTCAAGATCGTCAGCGGGAATAGCGAGGAAATGGCCGGCATGGTTTTCCGGTTTCAGAACGCTTCCAATTTCTATGTGATCCGGGCAAGCGCCCTGGGCCACAACGTGCGTTTTTACAAAATGGTCAACGGCGTCCGCTCCGACCCGATCGGGCCGCAACTCGACGTGGCCACCAACGTCTGGCATGACCTGACGGTTCAATGCACGGGCAATCAGATGATTTTCTGGCTGGACCAAAAGCTCCTCATGCCGCCGTTAAATGACAACACCTTCACCCGCGGGAACATCGGCCTGTGGACCAAATCCGACGCGGTCAGCTATTTCAGTGATCTGACCTTGGATTACACCCCGGAAATTTCCGCCGCCCAGGTGCTCGTCAACAACGTGCTCAAAAAGGAATCCCGCCTGCTGGGCCTGAGAATCTACACCCTCGACCGCGAGGGCAAACCTGCCATCATCGCCAGCAACGAGGCCAAGGAAATCGGCCAGACCGGCGGAGACGCGGAGAAAGCCGCGCTCACCGACGGCAAGGTCTCGTTTGGCCGCGGCCCGGACACGGTGGCGGTCTGGCTGCCGTACCGGGACCGGAATGGCGATCCCATGGCGGCCGTCTGGATACGGCTCAAGTCTTTTACCGGGGAAACCCAGGATCATGCGATCACCCGCGCCACCTATATCATCAAGGCCATGCAGCAGGAAATCACGTCCAGCGAAGATTTGCTCAAATGACAGGCTCTTAGTTCGGGGCCGGCGGGGCCGGGGCCGGGACCGGGGCTGGCACCGGGACTGGCTGCGGCAGTTCACCTGGCATCAGCACCTTGGGCACTCCCGTTGGCGTGGCTTCGTGATGCTGCCGCCGCACCCCGCCGGTGACCACCACCCCGCCATGATCGTCAATCCCCAGCCGCGGACGGGTGTCGACATAATCATATAAGTCCTGGCGGAGGAACGTCCCATCCGGCGCAACCACCGTGTAGCTGAAGACCGCCCTCCCGTTTTGGTAAAGCACGTGCAGGCAGCCATACATGTCCACCTGCGCCTCCGGTTGGCTGAAGGTGACCAGCGGCCCCACCGGCTTGATCTGGTACACCCCGCCATCCGTCGGGTTGCTCACCTGCACGTATAGACGCAGTTGTTCGGAAAGGTAATTGGCCTTGATCAGCGAATATTTGCGCATCTCCGGGGCGTGTGCGGCGGAGCCGGCCGCCGATGGCACCCCGAAATCCTGCGACCACAGGAGGATACCGTTGATGATGTCAAAATACTTCGGAGGGCTGGTTTCCTCCAGATTCCAATCACCAGATTTGATCCGCAACGTTGCCAAAATCCGGTAATGGCCGGCGCGGATCAGCGGAAAATAGGGGGCCAAATCCACCCGTTTGGTCGCCCGCTGGGAAGACTCCAGATCAAAGGCACCAACCACCGGCACCTCCCCGGTCTTCATCACCACAAAGTTGTCCACCGACTCCACGTTGAAGGTCAGCCAGTTCGTCTCCGTCCCCAGATGCAATTGCTGCCCGGAATGGTTCGTGATCCTGACGGCAGCGGGCCGCGACTCGCCGGGCAGGAACTGTTCCTGATCCAGCGTCACCTCCACCTCCACCGCCTCCTGGGCCGGCGCATGCACCACCGCCCAGCCCAACATCCCCACGATAAACAACAATGTCTTCATTTGAACCCGACCACTTTAATCCGCCCGCCACCGGAGGCAACCCTAAATGCGCAATAAACCGGGCCGGGTCCGGGCCGTGCCCGTCTCGGGCACGGGAAGGTCCGCCAGCCTCGGATTATGAGAAAGTTCCAACCGCCCCACTCCGCCTCAAGTTGCTGCGCCCGGGGACGGGCGCACCCCGCTTTCGTCGTGCATCCCACCGGCTCCGCAGTATTTGCGAGTCCGGCTGAAATCCGGACGCTGGACCTGGCGGCAAGATGCCGCCAACTACGGCAGGCGGGACGCCCGCCACTACAAAAACGCCGCTTTATCCTGGCGGCTGGAATTGAAACCCATAGATGGGTGTAAGGCGCAGACCTCTCCCCCTCCTCCGCTGAAGCTACGGCGGGCAGGCCGGCCCTCTCCACCCCGCAGTGACGGGACGGAGAGGGAGAAAGCCACACCGCCGTCTGGCTGGGGGCCAGGCAACGGCACACAAGACCGGGGCAGTGCAAATGTGAGCCTCCTCACGGGGGTGTTGCCCAAAGCCAAAAACGGAAAAAACAGCGTGCATTCCATCTGTCGGGCACACGAAACACCCTGCAATTGTATTGGTTTCAACGTTGCTGTGCCCGAGGACGGGCACGCTCCGGGGCTTGGGCAACACGCCCTCACGTCGGCGGCTAAGGGGCCCGCCGCGCTTTGCGCTTTGCGCTGGGGCGTCCCGGGAGTATTTTACCGCCATGTCACGTAAGACAAATTCAGACGCGCCCCGGAAATTCGGGGAGATCATCGGCCTGCTCCTGCTCCTCAGCGCAGCCTTGCTGCTGGTCGCCCAGATCACTTTCGACCGCTATGACCTCCCCTTTGTCCGCACCCCGCCCAACCCCACCACTTCCAATTGGATCGGGAACTATGGAACGCATCTGGCCTTCGGCTCCTTTTTTGTTTTCGGTCTGGCCGCCTATGCGATTCCTTTCGTGATTGCGGCCTTTGGCTTGGGCCAGTTCACCCGGTTCTTGAGTGGTTTGCGCGAACGGCAGCTCTGGTATGGCGCTTGGACGGCGTTGTTCATATTTTCCCTGGCCGGCCTGCTGGACCGCATGGATTCGCCGCTCATAACGGTGCGCCAATACCTCTGCGCCCCCAGTGCCGGCGGTTGGCTCGGCCTGACCACCTGGCAATACGGCTTTTGGAACTTTGGCAAGCTCGGGGCCGCGATCATATATGCCACCCTCCTTTTAATTTCCCTGCTGGTCCTGACCAACTTCCGCCTCAGCCAATGGCTCGCATTCCTGTTGCCCAAAAAAGACGAACTCGCCGCGGACGCGGATCGCACGGATGAAGCGGCCCTGGCCCGCCGCGCCCGCGAGTTGGAAAAACAATCCAAAAGGCTCCAGGAACAGGTTGAAAAAGCCGCCGGCCCCTCCGGTCTGGGCGCCGACATGCAACCCGTCCCCGAACCCACGGTCCGCGACCTCAGCGTGCCCCAAGCCAAACCGGCGGACGCCGCCGCCCGCGGCAAAAAATCCATCGCCTCCGATCCCAAGGCCGCCCCCGCCCCGGCCGAAATCGTCCCGGCCCCGGCCGCCGAACCCGCGCCCGCCGCCACCGCCGACATTCTCGGCCCGCAACATCAGCTTGCCGCCGGAACGCCCGCCGCCACCACCCCGCCGGCCGAGATCAAGCCGGCTGAAGCCAAGGCGGAGGAACCCGTGGCCGACGACGAGCCGGCTGAACCCGCGCCCCCGGCCGCCCCCAAACCCAGGATCCACCTGCCCAAGCGTCCCAAGCCCATCACCGTGGCTCAAACCCCCATGATCGGCAATTACAAGCTGCCCCCGTTGGATTTTCTCCAGCACCCGGACACCTCGCTCAAGCCGACAGAGACCAAGGAAGAATTGATGGCCAACGCCCGGCTGATGCAGCAGACGCTCGCCCAGTTTGACATCGAAGTCTCCCCCGGCGACATCACCAAAGGGCCGACCATCACGCGCTACGAAATGCATCCCGCCCCCGGCGTGAAACTCGAACGCATCGCCGCGCTCTCCAACAACATCGCCGCCGTGCTCAAGGCCGAGCGCATCAACATCCTCGTGCCCGTCCCCGGCAAAAGCTCCGTCGGCATCGAAGTCCCCAACGCGGTCAAGACGAAGGTCATCATGCGCGACCTGCTGGAGTCGGAGGAATGGCGCAACACCAAGGCCCGCATCCCGCTAGCGCTGGGCAAGGACGTTTACGGCCAACCGATCATCGCCGACCTGGGCGACATGCCCCACCTTTTGATCGCGGGCAGCACCGGCTCCGGCAAATCCGTCTGCATCAACGCCATCATCGCCTCCCTGCTCTACCGCTTTTCGCCGGACCAGTTGCGCTTCGTCATGATTGACCCCAAGGTCGTGGAATTGCAGCAGTACAACGCCCTGCCCCACCTCGTGGTGCCCGTGGTCAACGACCCCAAAAAAGTCATCCTCGCCCTCCGGTGGGTGGTCAACGAAATGGAAAAACGCTACCAGATTTTTGCGCGCGTGGGGGTGCGGAACATCAAATCGTTCAACGAGCGGCCCAAGAACAAACTCGCGCCCTCCCGCGAACCCGAACTGCCGTTGGTGGCCAAAAAGGAAAAAGTCGAGCCCGGCGCCGATGGCTTCGCCGTCCAGGTGGACGAGCAAATCGTCGTCCCCCGCGAGGAGGACATCATCATTCCGGAAAAACTCAGCTATATCGTCGTGATCATTGACGAACTGGCCGACCTCATGCTCGTCGCCCCCGCTGATGTGGAAATGGCCATCGCCCGCATCACGCAGATGGCGCGCGCCGCCGGCATCCACTGCATCGTGGCCACCCAGCGCCCCAGCGTGGACGTCATCACGGGCGTGATCAAATCCAACATCCCCGCCCGCATCGCCTTCCAAGTGGCCGCCGCTGTGGATTCCCGGACCATCCTCGACGCCAAGGGCGCCGACAAACTCCTGGGCAAGGGCGACATGCTGTACCTGCCGCCCGGCTCGGCCAAACTGATCCGCGCCCAGGGCGCCCTCATCACCGACCAGGAAATCCAGAGCTGCGTGGACTTCATCGCCGCCCAGGGCAAGCCCAGCTACGAGGTGGAAATCCACCAGCAACTCTCCAAGCCGGGCGGCGGCCTGGGCGACGAAAGCGGCATTGACGAGGACGAGGAAATCATCCAGCAATGCATTGAAGTCATCCGCAGCGAACAAAAGGCCAGCGTCTCGCTGCTTCAGCGCCGCCTGCGCCTCGGCTACGGCCGCGCCGCCCGCATCATGGACGAACTGGAGAACCGCGGCATCGTCGGCCCCAGCAACGGCGCGGAACCGCGGGACATCCTCATTGACCTTGACAACAAAGGCCACGACGGCCGCGAACCCGATACGGAATGACCCGATTGGGGGTTCAGGGTCAGGGCCGATTCAAGAACGCGCGAAAACCGACAGGGGACGGTTCGTCCCCGCGTTTTCAAAATTATCAAACAAACCATGGGGACGAGCCGTCCCCACCCCGGTTTCTGAATCCAGCCTGGTTCCGGGTTGTTTTTGAGCATTTTGGGTTGCACACCTTTAATCATTGACTTAATGTCCAGTTATGTTGCGGCGTGCCGCCGCGGCCGCGGTTTGCATCCGCAGGCGCAATATTCGGCGGGCGAGACTATGGGTGGACGACTAACCAGAGTTGAGGACTGGAAACAATTGGCCAAAGCGGCGGAATACCGGCCTGCTGATCTGGCAGTGCTTTGTGGCGTTTCGCCGCGTCAATTGGAGCGCTATTTTCATCTTCAATTTCAAGCGACCCCGCGGCAATGGCTGCGCGAACTTCAGTGCCGTTCCGCCAGGAAGCTCATTCAACAGGGTTACTCCAACATCGCGGTGGTGGCCGAGCTGAAGTTCGCCAGCGAGTCGCATTTCTGCCGCGAATTTAAAAAGTTTCACGGTGTTTCGCCCCAGACTTTTTCGCCTTCATGCTCCGGCACGCAGCTTGAGGACGCCGCCTCCCCAATTGATGGTCCAACCGGTTCCGCAACGGCAAACCGACCTAACCCGGACCCAACGCAGCGGATGAACCCTCAACCAGAGCGCCCCCGGACCGTGCGGAAGATCGAAATGGAAGTGGAGGCCGAAGCGCGTGAATGGACCCGAAAAAGGCTCCAACAACGATTGCAGCAGGAAGCGGACCGGCAGGGCGGAATTCTCCCCCCAACCCGGAATGATGCATTTCAACCGCGGATGAACGGGTAAAAACCAAAAGGCGTGGCGCGATTGATGCCGCCGGGAACTGGAACTTCAGCTTTGCCATCGCCAGGGTCCGCCTGACCGACACGAACACGGCCGCCACCGCCCCCAAGGTAAAGGTGTTTTTCCGCCTCTGGAACACGATGGCCACGGATACGGATTTCTCCCCGTACACCACGTTTTTAAGCAGTGATAAGAACAACAACACCATTTCCGGCCCTGGAAACACCAATCCGCCCGAGTTTCCTTTGGTCGGCGTGGATGACTCCACCTTCCCGTTCTTCGCCACCGGGAACAATGGCGCCAGCGCCGACTATGGCGCAAACGGCAGCAACAACCAGGCGCTGCTTAACACCTCGGGCAAGGAACAGTGGTATTATTTTGGCTGCTTTTTGAATGTGTACGACCTGAACAACGTTCCCACCGGCCAGACGCAGTCGGTGCCAAAATCGTTGAACGGATTATTAACCGGCACGCACGATTGCCTGGTGGCCCAGATCGCCTACGACGGCACGCCGCTGCTCAACACCGGGGGGGTGACGCTGACCACCGCCAATTGCGACAAACTGGCCCAGCGCAATATTAATTTCACCCCTTCGGGCAACCCGGGGGGCGCGGATGCGCATAAGATACCGCTCACTTTTGACCTCCGCCCAAGCACATCGGTGGCACCGCCCGGCACCGGCAATTTGCTGGATTACCCTGACGAATTGATGATTGACTGGGGCAATGTTCCGCCCGGAAGTGTCGCCAGCATTTATTGGCCCCAAGCAAACGCCAACGACGTGCTTCATTTGGCCTCGCGTTTATACCCTGCCAACACGCTTTCCGCCGCCGACGCGCACACCGTTCAATGCCAAACGGTAAAAGGCGTAACCTGTGTCCCCATACCCCCGGGTTCCGGGCAAAATTTTGCCGGCCTGTTCACCGTTGACCTGCCCTTTGGCACCCATGGCGTCCGGGCCGGCCAGAAACTTGAAATCTTGGTGCGACGGGTGGGCACGCGGCGGGCCGATACGGACCAAAGGCCGGTCGAACTCGCCGGTGCGACTCAGGGCAACGTGCGCTCCCTGCGCACCTGGCGGTATGTCATCGGCATTTTCCAGGTGACGATTCCCGTCAAAAAAGAAGCATTGCTGCTGCGGGACGAACAGAACACGCTTGCGATCATGAAATGGCGGCTGCAGCAAACGCCGCCGTCCAACCGGTGGCATCCAGTATTGCAACGGTTCATCTCGTACCTGGCGGGGCGGGTGGACGGCTTTGGCGGCAATGCCAATGAAGTGCCGCCGTCCAACATCGGTTTTACGCCCATCAAACCGGGTGAACCCGGTGAACTCAAGCGGCGCGAATTAGAATTTACCGGCAAGGTGGTTTCGGTTAATTTCGACCGCTTCGGCGATTTTGAGGGCTTCAAGCTGCTCACCGAATGCGGATGCGAGGAAGAATTTCATGGCCGGGAACACGAGATCGAAACGCTGATCAATCGTGCCTGGGTGGAGCGGATCGTGATTTCGGTGATCGTGGAAGAAGCGCAACGACACCACCCGGTAAGAATAATTTACCGGCGGGCGCCGCATCCCTTCTAAGCCGGTCGGAGACCGGCGCTCCGCCCCGTGGGAGCGCCGGTCCCGCGACTGCGCATACGCGTCAGGTTAAGCCGGCGTCCCCGAATTTGATAAGTTCGTAGAAATTTTTTCGATCGGTGCGTGGTTCGTAATCAATGAGGTGACGCACTTGGTGGGCCAGCCAGTCGGCGGGCGTGACCCGCAGCACGGCGGCGGCAAAGAGAC
>Ga0182030_10012517_pt1 | contig 16981 bp, 12 predicted proteins | sample 812S3MmetaG_FD_121299 | JGI IMG/M metagenome (GOLD analysis project Ga0182030, IMG submission 121299) | Permafrost microbial communities from Stordalen Mire, Sweden - 812S3M metaG (Illumina Assembly) | ecosystem: Environmental > Terrestrial > Soil > Wetlands > Permafrost | place: Sweden...
AGCATCCGCAAGTCGCTCGATCAAGCCGGCCTCAAAGATGTCTCCGTGAGTCAGGATCGAGACAAAGGCGTAGTGACCCTTGGTGGACATGTCGCAGCAGACGCGGGCAAATCACAAGCCGAATCGATCGCGAAAGCGATCGCGGCCGGGCAAGTGGTTGCGAATCAGATCGCCGTGATGCCTCCAGGCGGCGAAAGCGCTGCAAGGGCAATGAACTCGGATCTCGATACTGGCATCGAGAAGAATTTGGACGCCGCTCTCATCCAAAACGGGCTGCAAAGAAACGTAAAATATGATGTCAAGAATGGCGTGGTTGCCCTTACCGGAGAGGTCAAGTCCAATTCCGTGCGCGCGCCCTCCCGAACTGCTCGCAGCAAGTGTCAAGGGACCGCAATTCGAAAATCGGATAAGGCCCGCCTTGGCTTCGGCAAACTGATGAGTTAGCTGATTTCCGAGAGCTGCATTGTCAAGCGCAGACGCTCCTCAGTCTCAGCGCTACTATAGCCGCATTCGAGTTCGAAGAAGATGGAAGTGTATGGAATTGTCATTGCTGTCTTGATGATGAGAATGCGGAACAGCCTGGCGGATTGATCGAGTCTGGCGATGATCTGTTCGTGCAGGACCTCACTTCTGTTGGAGTCCTGGAACAGTGCATCGAGCTGCCGCCGATAAGCAGTAACGCCTGGGGCATCGCTCTCGGCGAGGAATCTCAACTCTCTGTCCATATGGACTCTGGCCCGAATGTGTTTGTAATTTCTAATCGCAGCCAGGGCCTTACGCGCCACAGAGATCTGGTCGCCTGCGGCAAGAACGGTCTCGATTCCGGGTCTAGATTGCGCGGGGTAAGCCGCGTCGGCAATCACGATCCAGTTGCGGTGCCCAAAGAGCGGCAGAGATTCACGGAGTTGTCTTTCCCACCCTTTCTTTGCCGACGCATTGAAATTGCTCATCCGGCTCTCTCCTTCTGACTGTTGCAATGAATCAACAAAACTTCAACAACCCTGCACCCTATCCATGAAGCATCCATTACGCAATGGCTGGGAGTCAGGCGCCTCAGGGTCCCGCCCCCTCGCATTCGCTCTGGGCGCATCCAATGAATCTCTCAGATGGCTTACGACTTGCGCATCGTGCCCCGAGGGGGCGAGCGGAACATTACTTCGAAACGCATGTTCCGCCGGCGAGCCGAGGTGTTTTGGGTGCCTATTCCACGATGCGGACTGGGTTAATTCTTGTACCGGCGAAGCATACGGCAGACTTGTGAATCGATGCAGTATCTTGAAGATGCGTCTTGATCTAGAGTGGGCACTTTCGTATGATATATCAGATAAGTGCGAATGCGAGGGCGCTGGAGGGACACTTTGAAGAGATAATGAGCGAATGGGCTTAGAATCGATTCAAGCTGTCGTCATTTGGTCCGTTGCAATAGCAATCGGTTAGCAAATCCAGATAGAGGAAAGCCATGCGCAAGGTGAGCCGGCTAAAGGCAGGCAATGAGTCGTTGTCCGATCAAGCCTACCAACAGATCCGTGATGAGATTCTCAGCGGCGAGTTGTCGATAGGAGACGTTCTATCGCGCAGGCGGCTAGCTGAAAGACTCAACATGAGTTTCCTCCCGATCACAGAGGCTCTGAATCGCCTTGAGACCGAGGGGTTGGTCGAAAGCCGGCCACGAATTGGAACTCGGGTACGAATACCGACAGAGCAAGATATACGCGACACCAACGTCATCCGGGAGGCGCTGGAATCGCAGGCCGCCAGGTTATGTGCACAGCATATGACGGCGGAAGAAAAGAAACAGCTTCGGGCCAGCGCCAAGCACATGGACGATCTGCATAAGATTTGTGCGCTGGAATCCGCGGATTCGCGGTTCATGTTCTCGGTACACACCTACCACATGCAATTTCACATGAGGATCGCAGAGCTGTCCCGTTGCGCGGGCCTGCAACTTGCAATCGACAGTGGGCATGTCCTGATATTCAACTGGATCTATGACATAGCAGCTCACCAGCGTACGCTTCCACAAGAATTCCACTCGACGCTAGCCGAGGCTTTGTGCAGCGGCGATCCGCAAGTTGCCGACGCGGCAATGCGGGCACATGTCCGTTATGGGCTCCCGCAGGTACTGGAACGGCTTGCGAACTATGACCATGGAGACAATTGGCGTTTGAAGAGCCGCTGAGGCTGCTCCGGCCAGCCGCCAATCCGCAAGGGCGTGAGTCCTAGTCTGCTTCCTGCATGTTGCCCGAGGTTGTTTGAAAAAGAAATAGATGTTTTGGCCCACTAAAGAAACCCATATGTCCCTGACTGACACGGGGGCTTGCAAAATCATATCCGGATGCTCGTGGAGATCATAGACTATAGAAGTGAGACAATTTTCTCATTACTGATATATCATTAGATTGCCGCCGCTGAGCGGCTGATTCGATTTCATGGTCGCTCGGCCAATTTGCCGGCAGCAGCGCACCAGACAGAGGAAGACAGGGACAATGGAACTGGCAGGCAAGGTTTGCTTGGTTACAGGTGGTACAAGCGGTATTGGCGCAGCGACTGCACTGGCTTTTGCTATGCGCGGAGCGAGAGTTGCGGTCACAGGACGAAGCCCGGCACGAGAATCGCTCGAAGCTCTGAAGGACTCCGCTGCAAACTACGGCTCTGAGATCCTCTACATCCAGGCAGACGCTGCGAAGCATGAGGACTGCAAGCGCACAGTTACCCAGACGCTTGACCGCTGGGGGCGCATTGATGTTCTAGTGCATGCAGCGGGCGCGGCAGTCCCTGGCGGATTCTTCGAAATAACTGACGAGAGTTGGAACAGCGCCTTCGACGTACATGTGCACGCCGTATTGCGTCTCGCCCGCGCCGCGGTCCCAAATATGATGAAGCAAGGGGAAGGGGCAATCGTTCTTATCGGCTCGGCGGCCGGCCACCGTGGCTGCCTCGGCGCTATCGCTTATGGTGTGGTGAAGGGCGCATTACCGCAGTTTGCGCGCGTCCTTGCCCGCGAACTGGCAGAATATAATATCCGCGTGAATTGCGTCTCTCCGGGCATCATTCGCACGCCGTTCCAGGATGCTCTTACACCAGCACAGGTTGAGAACAATATCAGGAATCGGATACCGCTGCATCGCGAAGGCAAGCCCGAGGATGTGGCGCGCTGCATATTGGAGCTGGTGGAAAATGACTTCATCACTGGACAGGATCTTGCCATCGATGGCGGCATGACCATGCGCATTGTCTGAGTGCGGCCTGAAAAGCTGGCCGTTACGCGGGCTCGGGCAGAAGCAAATGGGCCTTGTGCGGCAACGTCCAGACCAGCCACGCAGAGAAGATGGGGATGACTCCGAAGAGCACGAAGACCGGGTGGAAAGAGTAGCGGTCGACCAACCACCCCGTCACCAGGCTGAAGATCATTCCCCCGAATCCCGAACCCATGCTTGCAAAGCCCCAGACTGAGGCCACAGCGCCCTTGGGAAAGACATCACCCGGCACCGCCAGCAGATTGGCCAGCGCGCCGGAGTAACCAAAGGTGGCGGTTGAGATCAGCGCGATGCACAGAGCAGCGCTGCTTCTATTGCCGACAAACACTGCCGAAACCATCATCACAGAAAAGAAAAGAACGGCAATCCGGCGCGCGATAGCCGGACTGGCTCCCATGCGTGACAGGCAACTGAAGAGAACGCCTCCGGCAAGGTTTCCTAATGTGGCGGTAAAGAAGGGAATCCAGGCGGTCTCGCCAATCTCACGCAAAGAAAATGCGTGAACGACCTTGAGGTATTGCGGAAACCAGAAAGTGTAGAAATACCAGACCGGATCGCTGAGCGCCTTGGACAGCGTGAACTGCCAGAGAAACCTTGAACGCAACAGTATGCCTAGCGGAAGGCGGCCCGCTTGAACTTCGGCATTGCGAGACGGAGGTTCCCGATAGAGCACAAACCATGCGGCTAGCCACAGAAAACCCGACAAGCCGACCACGATGAAAGCTGTTCGCCAACCGCTAACGAGTGCAATGGCAGCAAGCAAGGGCGGGGCGAGAATGGCGCCGATGGATGCGCCGCTGTTGAAGATTCCCGAGGCGTGTGAACGTTCTTGGGGAGGAAACCACTCGGCGATGAGCCTTACGCCGGCTGGATAGTTGCCCGCCTCTCCTACGCCCAGAAGAAAACGAAAAATCCCCAGGCTCAATGCCCCTGCAGTGAAAACGTGTAGAAGCTCGGCACCTGACCAGAAGGCAATCGTGAGAGCATAGCCGGCTTTTGTTCCCAACCAGTCAAGGAGCCTCCCTGACACGCCATTCATAAGCGTGTATGCCAGCATGAACGCGAAAATGATATGCGAATAGCTGGTGGCGGTGATGTGGAATCGCTGCAGCAGAACCGGGGCCATGACCGACAAGGTTTGCCGGTCGAGGTAGTTGATGACCGTAGCCATGAAGGCGAATCCAAGCATCCACCACTTTCGCTTGTCCTCGGCTATAGCGAACGGCATCCAAAACCTCCCAAGGGGCCAACAACCCCAGCCTGGTTGCAGCGCTCCATCTACTGATATATCATCCATGAAGCCGCTGTCAACGGGGATCCATCTTCCGGATGGTTAGCCCCTGCCGCAAGGGGGACCTATGAAAGCTCTCGTTCTGACTCAATACAAGCAACTTGATCTGACCGAGATGGAAACGCCGCAAGTCGGAGCAGAGGATCTTCTCATTCGCATTCACTCCTGCGGCATTTGCGGAAGCGATGTGCATGGCTACGATGGAAGCACTGGGCGAAGGCTGCCTCCGATCATTATGGGCCATGAGGCGGCGGGTGTCGTCGAGGCTGTCGGCAGCTCTGTGACTCGTTTCAAGGTTGGCGACCGGGTTACATTCGATTCAACCGTCTTCTGTGGGAATTGCTTCTATTGCCGCCGTGGTCAGGTGAACCTCTGTGACAATCGGGAGGTCATCGGTGTTTCCACACCCGAATTCCGCAGAATGGGGGCATTTGCCGAATTCGTCTCTGTGCCCGAACGCGTGGCCTATGCGCTGCCAGACAACATGCCATTCGAGTACGCCGCGCTCATTGAAGCAGTCTCGATCGCGGTGCACGCTGTCTCTTTAACTCCGATTGCACTGGACGATACGCTGGTGGTGATCGGCGCGGGCATGATTGGATTGCTAACGCTGCAGGCAGCTTTGCTGGCTGGCGCCGGCCGGGTCTATGTCTGCGACGTAGACGATTCGCGCCTGGAACTCGCTCGGCGCCTGGGTGCTACCGGCACGTTCAACTCCCGGAACGTTAGCCCTGTTCACGAGATTCAACAACTCACTGCAAGACGTGGAGCGGATGCCGCGCTGGAGTGTGTTGGCGCTCCGGCCACGGTGAAACTGGCGATAGACGTGGTGCGCAAAGGGGCCGCGGTCACACTGGTGGGCAACATTTCGCCCACGGTTGAGATCGGTCTCCAGTCGGTGGTCACGCGCCAGATTCGCTTGCAGGGATCCTGCGCCTCGTCGGGCGAGTATCCTGCGTGCATTTCGCTCATCGCCCGGGAAGCGATTCGTGTTGAACCGCTGCTCTCTGCCGTGGCTCCGCTCGAAGAGGGAGCGGAGTGGTTCCGCCGTCTGTATGCGCGTGAGCCCGGCCTGCTAAAGGTGGTACTTCAACCATAACTTGAGAACAGGAACCCAGAGGATATCTCCATGACGGACGCGCTGTTTGATCTATCGGGAAAAGTAGCGATGGTAACAGGGACCAGCCGCGGACTGGGCCAGTGCTTCGCGCGAGCCCTTGCCCGCGCCGGCGCCGATATCGCCATGACGAGCCGCGACAAGGCATCACTCTCGTATTTTGCCGATGAGATTAGCGGGGTCGGCAGGCAAAGTTTTTCGGTCGATCTCGACGTCCGCGACCTCGGCAGCATTCAGAGCGCTGTCTCTGCCATCGAGGCACACTTCGGTCACATCGATATTCTGGTCAACAATGCGGGTTGCAATGTCAGAAAACTCGCTCTGGATGTCACTTGGGATGACTGGAACACGGTACTCGAAACAAACCTGCGCGGTACATTTTTTGTTGCGCAGGCTGTTGCGCGCGGCATGATCGAGCGTCGCTATGGGCGCATTATCAACATCGGTTCAGTAACCAGCGTGGCAGGGTACGCCGGCCTGGGACCTTACGGGGCGAGCCGCGGGGGAACCAAGCAACTGACAATGAGCCTGGCTGACGATTGGGGAAAATTCGGAGTAACAGTCAACTGCCTCGCGCCTGGATGGTTTCGCACCCGGCAGAATGAAGCAATGTATCAGAACGAGGCGTGGGTGGAGTACCTCAAGGATCGCATTCCCGTGAAACGGCCCGGAAGGCCTGACGATCTTGATGGAGCTGTGGTTTTTCTTGCATCCGAGGCCAGCCGTTATGTAACCGGCCAGACACTTCTGGTTGATGGCGGCATTTCAACCGGCGCAACCAAAGCGACGATCTAGTGAGGAGCAGCTTCGGAGGCGCCCATCAGCCATACCGGGGGAGGCGAGCCTCGGATGTTCCGGCGTGGCGGGCGGCTGTTCAGCTCGGGCCTTTGTCTTCAATCAAATGCGCACAATTATGCCGTCCCATTCGAACTCGCCGGACAACCGGCAGATCGAGTCGGCGAATTTGCAGTTGACAGAGCGAGCCAATCTGATATATCACTATTCTGCGCTGGAAGATCGACAGGTTGTTGTCTCTTGGCGATTGGCCTTTCATCAACATAGCTCAATCTGAATCCGCACGAAGCGCTAGATCAATCAGGAGTGACATTCTATGAATCGCAGAGAGTTTCTTGCAGCTACCGCAGCTTTGGCAACAACCTCCGTCTACCCTGGTCTGGCGCAGTCGCCGGAAGTGTCCCAGGGATTTCCGGCCTCTGTATTGAGGGGCGAGCCCTATATCGAGACCGAGCCGATTCCCGAATATCATTCGGCGTCTGCGGGCGCCTACGAAGCCTTCCAGGATATGAAGTTCGGGGCACGCGTTCACTGGGGGATCTATTCGATATGGCATCGTGGCAACGAGTCATGGCCTTTCCTGCCCATGTCCTTTGAAGATCGCCAAGCCTACAACAACCTCTATAAGACATGGAATCCAGCAGGATTCGATGCAGACGCGTGGATCGGCGCTTTCAAGGAAAGCGGCATGAAGATGTTTACCTTTACCACTAAACATCACGAGGGCTTTTCCATGTTCGACACCAAGACAAGGGTCAGGAAGCGGGCCAACTGGACGGCTCCCGGAGGGCCAGCGATCGAATCCTGCGATCTCGCCTACTCCATCATGGAGACTCCGTTCCGGCGAGATGTTGTCAAAGAGCTTTGCGAAACAGCGCACAAGCGCGATATCAAGATCGACCTCTATTTCTCACATCCAGATTGGTATGACGCGGACTTTCGGCCCTATGGGGCGAACCCGCTGCAGATACCGTCCTCGGCAGAATGGTTAGTCCCGGCCGACGTGCGAATGGCGCAGCAACGATTGGGCGATCATGCTGTGGTCGTTCCGGATCCTACGGATGCGGAGGTGAAGCGCATGATGGAGAGGCATCGCGCGCAGCTGGTTGAGCTTTTGACCAACTACGGCAAAATCGACATGATCGGTCTGGACATTCGACTGGGGCCACGTGTCTGGCCGGAGTTGCGCAAGACCCTGCTCAAGCTGCGTGAGATTCAGCCCGATGTGATGCTGCGCAACCGGGGAATAGGGAACTACGGCGACTACTACACGCCCGAGCGCGTAATCCCCGGATCAAGAACGGTCTCGGACAAGCCATGGTTCTGCATTTATCCACTGGGTACCGACTTCTCCTATGAACCGGATGCAGCGAAGTACAAAGGCACGCAATGGATTGTACGGAATCTGGCGGATACTGTCGCCAAGGGCGGCGGCCTGGAGATCGGTATCGGTCCTAGTGCTCACGGCGAGTTTCACCCCGAGGCGATCCGGCAGATGAAGGGTGCGGGCGCATGGTTGAAAGTGAATGGCGAAGCCATCTATGCCACTCGCTCGCGCGAGGGCACCCTCTGGTCCGAAGGCGATTCGGTCCGCTATACGCGATCGAAGGACCGGCGATTTGTCTATGCGATCTTGACTGAATGGCCAGGAACGCAGGTTGCTTTGAAGGGAGTGCAGCCTAAGGCTGGCTCGAAGGTGTCTCTATTAGGTTCGCAAGCAGAGCTGTCTTGGAAGTTCGATTCGGCGCAAGGGACAACCATCACTTTGCCTGAGAATCTGCAGCAAGCAAGCAACAGGCCGTGTGACTACGCATGGAGCCTGAAATTCGAATCGGCGGAAGCGTAGTTCCGCGCATGCCACCGAGCGCGAAAGAACTTGGGTGGATTAACACGCAATAAGGGATTGCGGGCAGTTAGCTGGGACGAAGCAGAAGAACGACGAGCGTTTTTCTTGCGGGGAGAGTGTTGGCTGTTGTTTGGAAAAAGGTACGGGGCGTTCTGGAAATGTCGAAAGGCCTTGACCTCTTCACCAAACCTATTGCCGAACAAGTGAGCAGTTCCCAGGTCCACAATTAATCTTGACAACGAATACTTATCTGATATATCACATTACTGTAGTAAATCGCGGCGGCCGAGGTTCCCTTTCGGGCATTCACGGTCATGAGGCCGGCAACTCGCTGACTTTGAGGTCAACTTTGAAAATTGGATGGAGGTTTCAGATGAGCAGGATATTGTCGGGACGGATCAGCCAGATGATGAACAATCTCTTTCATGCCCAGGTACCCCGGCGCAACTGTAGCAGCGGGAACGTCATCCCAGGCAGAGCGCTGAGCGCGTTGGGCAAAACATGGATCAGCATGGGCGGAGTCATTGCGCTGCTGTTTCTGGTAGCCGTAACCGTACATGGCCAAATATCCACCGGATCAGTGAACGGCACCGTATTCGACTCGTCTGGAGCCGTAATTGACGGAGCTTCCGTGACACTGATCAATAGCGACACGGGTGTGCAAAGAACGACTCAAACAACGCAAACAGGACGCTACTCTCTTGCTGAGGTTGCGCCTGGCCGGTATAGCCTGAAAGTCGAGAAAGGCGGGTTTAGAACCGACGATAGGAGTAACATCATACTCACCGTCAATCAAACGCTCACTTTCGACGAGAAGCTGGCGCCTGGAGCGCAGACCCAGACAGTCACAGTTAGTGCCGATGCCGCCGTTATCGATGCTTCGACAGCCGCAAATGGAACCGCCATCACCACCCAACAAGTACAAGCCCTCCCGCTCAACGGCCGAAACTTCACACAACTGCTTACTCTTACGCCTGGGGCTGTTTCAGTTAACGTGGATCAGAATGCAAGCAATGCTGCGAACAGCTTTCTAGGAACACGCATTGGAACGCTCGTCTTCCCCGCGATCAATGGCCAGGGAAACCGGAGCAATCTGTTTGCCGTTGACGGCTTGATAGATCAGGGCGTAATGGGGGCCAACTATGCAGTTGCCCCAATCCTTGACGATATCCAGGAATTCAAAGTTCAATCTCTCAATGATGAAGCCATGTTTGGCGGCGTCACCGGCGGCGTGATCAATGTGGTTACGAAAAGCGGGACCAATAGATTTATTGGGACAGCGTGGGAGTTCCTACGCAACAGTGCCTTTGATGCTCGTAATCCGTTCCTGGCAAGGGTGACGGAGCTTCATCAAAATCAGTATGGCGCCAACATCGGCGGCCCTGTACTTCTACCCCGGTACAACGGAAGGAACAAGACCTTCTTCTTCGTAAGCTATGAGCAATACCACCAAACTCTGGGAGGGGAGAATCTCTATTCCGTGCCGACCGCATCCGAGCTGGCAGGTAACCTGAGCGATCAGAAGGCGCAGATATACAATCCCTTCTCGACGCGACCAGATCCGAACAACCCTGGAAGTTATATCCGTGATCCATTCGTCGGCAACCAGATTCCAAGTAACCTGATCGATCAGCACATGATCGCATTCGCGCAACTATTTCCCCAACCAGTCCCCACTGGCGTTGCTGGTTTCAACGCCCTGGATACGACCCCAAGCATCACAAATCAATACGAGGGTAACGGACGCGTCGATGATCAGATCAATGAGAAGAATTCCGCGTGGTTTCGCTACAGTCGGTACGATCTCCCCATTCAGGCCGCCGGCGGTTATAAAGGACTGATTGAGCCTATCGAAGATAAAGGCTGGAACTACGGATTCAGCTACTTGCACACCTTTAATCCGACCACGATCATGCAATTTCAGTTTGGCCGCACCTACGACGTTGCGATAAGCGGTGAGGCATTCCTGAATAAGCCGAGTGGCATTTTCACGCAGATCGGTATCGCCAGCTTATTCGATTGTGGATTTGTCCAAGCTGGCTGCCTGGTTCCCGACATAACCATCCCAGGATTCTTGAGCGGAGGCGAATCCTATAACCTCGACGGTCAGTCAGACTTCTATCAATACAGCGTGGATTTCACGAAGATAGTGAGAAGCCATACGTTCAAAATCGGGTATGGCTTGTACCCTTCCAGGTTCGACGCGGTAAAAACATACGACGATCTTGGCTTCAGTACTCCCCAGACTGCAAACCCAGAGAACGCAGGAACCACGGGAAATGCGCTAGCTTCTTTCATGCTTGGTGTTCCGGATAATGCTTCGTACCGAAACTCGACTGAGGCAGAGCGGCACGGGAAGATCATGGGCGCTTACGTAGAAGATCAGTTTAAGGTGACACCGACGCTGACGATCAACGCCGGCTTGCGCTATGACCTAACCTTCCTTCCTCCGTTTGGCCTGGCTTCAGATAAAACCGAGGACGTCGGCAACCTCAATCTGAACAATGGAACTTATGTACTGCAGTTCGATCCCGGTCCTTGCACGACGAACGTCACGGCTCCGTGCATCCCAGGTGGTCTACCTCAACCGAATATCTCTGTATCGAGCAATGGGAAGGTTTTTCAGAATCAGCCCGATAACATTCAACCACGCTTGGGAGCTGCATACTCCCTGAATAACAAGACAGCGATACACGCAGCAATTGGAGTGTACTTTGACAACTGGGCGAACTTCCAGCAACTGAACCAAAACGTCGCCGGAACGTGGCCCGAGGTTCAGTTGGTTTTGAACACTAACTTGAATTACAACGTGGTGAACATAACCGCGGAGAACCCAATTCCTGGCGGAGCTGGACTACCACCTGCAACGCCGTTCGTGAACGGGGCGTCTTACGCGGATCCAAATTTCAAGAATGCAAAGTCAGAGCAATGGATCTTTGGAGTCGAGAGGCAGCTATCTTCGAATACAACGGTCACAGCCAATTACGTGGGCAACAAAGATAGTAGACTGTGGGTGCGGGAGGTCGGCAACACGGCGCTCACTCCCGGACCGGGCGCCGTCGCTCCCCGGACGCGCTATCCCTACATTCAATCGGGCCACAACTACGACACATCATTCGGCAGTGGGGATTACAACGCTTTGCAGGTCTCATTAAATAGAAGCCATACGAATGGATTAAGCTACCTGGTGGCCTACACCTGGTCCAAGTCCATCGACGTGGCCTGTTCTGACCGAGAGAATTGCTCGGTGCAGGATCCCTATAACGTGAAGGCCAATCGTTCCGTATCCAGCTTTGATCTGCCGCAGCTCCTGAGTGCGTCCGTTGTCTATGATCTGCCCTTTGGAGCCAATCGCCGGTTCCGTACGTCGAACTCAATAGTGGACCAGATTATCGGCAATTGGCAGATCAACACGATCTTCACCGTGCACTCCGGACTGCCGTTTACATTGGTTACAGCAGGGGACATTGCGAATACGGGGAATAGCGGCAACTATGAGCGGCTCAATGTCATTGGGAATCTGTCGTTGCCGAACAAGAGTAATGCCGAGTGGTTCAACACCGCAGCCGTAGCAGTACCCCAGCAATATACATTCGGCAATATGGGCCGGAATGCGCTGCGGACCGACTGGTTCAAGAACGACGACCTATCTCTGTTCCGCAGTTTCCCTATCGGTGGGGAGAGGAGTGTCGAGTTCCGGGCAGAAGCGTTCAACTTTACGAACACCCCGACTTGGGGTACACCGGGAACTAACATCAGTGTTGCTCATTTCGGTCAAGTAACGGCAACCAACAGCACTTCCCGGGAAGTGCAGTTTGCTTTGAAGATTCATTATTGAAAAGAACTCCAGATACCGCCAACTGTGGCGTCAGGGGTCGAGGCATCTGAGGCTCTGAAAGGTGCATGTAGCGGTGTTGAACTTTAGTTCAACACCGCTGCACGTGTCCGCATAGGGCCGCAGGTGCTTTCAATTAGTCAAGCAAAGCGGAATATCGGTTGCAATGACAGAGACAACAGAGACGCAGTGCAACAACAAATTTCCAAACATACGGACGTTTGGCTTGTGGGCGCTCCAGAACTGAAGCCTGAAACCTGCGCTCACGAGTGGTTCCCGGCAACACTATTCCTCGGAGGCCTACCGAATGAATCGGCGAGATTTTCTTTTATCCGCTGCGCAACTTGGCGCATTTGTCAACATGGTGCCAATCCTTGCATCCGCAGAAAAGAACGATTCGCGATGGCCCGACATGAGCTGGTGGTATCGGAGCCCTGCATCCAAATATTGGGAAGGAATCCCGCTCTCGAACGGCCGCTTAGCTGCAATGGTGTGCGGAGGAATTGAGGACGAGCTAATTCCAATCAATGAGGAATCTCTCTGGAGCGGCTCGCCCTACGACCCGAACAATCCAGATGGGAAAGCTGTACTTCCGGACATACGCCGCCTCCTGTTCGAAGGCCGCTATGTCGAAGCACAAGAGTTATGCGGAAAATTGATGAGCATTCCGCTGTCTGTTCAAGACTATCAACCACTAGGAGAATTGCGGGTCAAGTTTGCGGTGCCAGGTCCAGCAACGAACTATCGTCGCGAGCTCCGCATGGATTCTGCTATGGCCCGGGTCGAATACACCGCGGGCGGCGTTCGATATTCCAGGGAGGTTTTTGCAAGCTACCCGGACCAGGTGCTAGTGGTGCGCATCACAGCGGACCGCCCAGCGATGATTACGCTTTCTGCGCGGTTAGGTAGCATTCAGCCAAGCTCAAAATCTCATTTGGTTGAACCAGATAGGATTGTGATGGATGGGTTAGCCGAAACGCTAACCGCCGGACGTTCTGCGCACCCTGTTATTCCCGCGAAGCTTCATTGGCAATCGCAACTCCGTGTGATTCCAGAAGGGGGAACGCTAACCCATGACCGGATAAAGGAAGATGAGGACCGAACCTCCGCGTGTGTCGCCGTATCGAATGCAGATGCCGTAACCCTGGTTCTCGCTGGAGCTACAAGCTACGTCAAGTGGAACGATATCAGTGCTGATCCTGCCGGACGGGTCGACGCTTTCATGAAAGCTGCCCAAACACCTTATACCGTTCTGCGGACCAGGCACCTTGCCGATTGGCAGCCGCAGTTTCATGCCTGCCGGCTCGATATTGGCGGTGCAAGTGCCGACGCCGAAGACACCACCACACGGTTGGACAGATTGCGCCAGGGATCCAGCGATCCGCTGTTTGCCGCGCAGTACTTTCAATACGGCCGCTACTTGCTCCTGGCCGAGTCGCGACCTGGAACTCTGCCGTTTAATAACCACAACGTATGGTTAAACAACATGGAAGGGAGATGGCAGGGCCGGTGGACTCTGAATATCAACATCCAGGAATGTTATTGGCCGGCGGAAAACACGAGTCTTCCGCAAACCAATGAGGCGCTGCTGGCATTCACGGAACAGTTGGCTGAGGCTGGCGCTCGAACGGCGAGTGAACTCTATGGATGCCGTGGATGGGTGGCTCACCATGGAACAGATGTATGGATGAATACTGCACCTACTGACGCGACCGGTCCGGGGATTTGGCCCACTGGTGGCGCGTGGCTCCTGCAACAGCTATGGGAGCATTACGCATTCCGGCCCGATCTTTCCTATCTGCAACGCATCTACCCACTGTTCAAAGGGAGTTCGGAGTTCTTTCTGGACTTCCTGGTAGAAGAACCCACACACCATTGGCTCGTAACGGCGCCTTCGGTATCGCCGGAGAACTCATTCTTTACTCCGGGCGGAGCGCGGACTCAGGTCTGCATGGGGCCAACATTGGACAACGATCTCTTGCGCGACTTGTTCAACCACACCGCCGAAGCCAGCTATCTCCTCGGGGTAGATGCTCGGTTTCGCGAAGAAGTGAAATCGGCCTGCCAACGCTTACCTCCAGATCGAATCGGAAAGCACGGGCAAGTCGAGGAATGGCTTGAAGATTTTGATGAACCAGAGATTACGCACAGACACCTCTCGCCGATTTATGGCTTCTTTCCATCCAACCAGATTACAAACGAACGAACCCCCGATTTGGTGAAAGCCGTTCGAGTCACCTTGGATCGGCGGGGGAACGAAAATCTAGGATGGTCTGGTGCGTGGAAGATCAATGTTCGAGCACGTCTCCGCGACGGAGATCACGCACATGCCATTCTCCAGAAAATGCTCACCGAAATCAGCATCCATCCTGGTAAAGAAGACAGTAACCGCGTACCTTCATTTGAGGGCAATCAAGGAATTCAAGGGGTTACTGCCGGCTTGGCCGAGATGTTGCTGCAAAGCCACGACGGAAATGTGACGTTACTGCCTGCGTTGCCAGCAGCTTGGCCTAACGGACGTGTTGAAGGACTGCGCGCACGCGGCGGCTTTGTTGTTGACATGTGGTGGCAAAGCGGAAAATTATCAAAGGCGCAGATACGATCGTTATGTGGAAGTGCTTGCCGGTTGAAGTACGGAGCCCAAGAGGTTAACTTCAATACTCGGGTGGGTGGATCCTATTTGCGTAACGAGTTGCTTCAGGCAATTTGAATATTCACGATAATGAAGACCCTTGTCAGGGCTGGCGCATCGGCCCAAGTTTCGGACAAGTTCCCGCAGAATCTCAACGAATCTGACGAATGCCATCGTCATCAAATTGGGAAGACCGCCAGGTCCGGTCTCAATTTCTCAGCGCGTGCCAGGATGCGGTCGGATCGAAATTGAAGGACCCGGGCCGAAATTCAGGGTTACTCCACAAGCCCTGATCGCAAGGTTGCGCCGCTTTGGACGCCATGCACGTGCGGTTCCGCATCTCCAGATCTTGACTCCAACAGCATCGAGCCGTCTTCAGGAGTGTGGGCCGCACGCATCCAGCGCTGGCTTCTGAGAAGAATCCCTTCTCAGAAGTCAGAGGCCGAATGTATGAAAGTTACCGGAACCCGCGGCTTCTGCTTGGGGAAAAAAGAGTGCCGGCGCGGTCTCGAGGTTCCGCCTGAAGCCGCAGAATCTGGCTAAGGTCAACAGGAGACACCTTTAAGTTCTCAGCTACACGACTGATGCCTTTGCAGAAGATGGTGATCTCCGGTGTGCTCGAGTTATATTGCCCAGGCACACCGTCAATCTCAATTCGTTCTGACCGATCAGTCAGTTGTATAGGGGATTTTCGTCGGAATCTTTCTCAGAAGGCGTGTGCAATAAACCCCGATGGAGAATTATTTAGAGTCGCCTATCGGGGATGGGTACCGGGGAATCGGACCACAGATTTGGGAGCGGTCCAACCGAGGACGGGAAGAACAGATCTGGTATTTCGACGAGCTCCTGAAGGTGTACAAGTCATCCAAATAGCAGCTGTTGCCGGCTGAGCGACTTTCGCGCCTCCAGAAAAGAGTGCGACAGCGAGGGTTGTGCACCAATTCACGCTTGCTTCACGAAACGCCTGAACTTGCTCAGCAAATCTGGCAGAGCCAATGCCTCGGGGGTTCATGCCGTAGTGGGCTGACAGCGTTAGCGCCAAGGGTACAATCCACTCGAGTTCCGAAACTTGCAGCCGCAGCGTGCTATCAGACGACCATTCACGCCCATCAGTCACAGGCACGAGCCGCAGAGCCGATGTTTGAACCACGCCACCGCGATACACAGCGACAATACCCACTGCGAGCCTCTTTGCGTCTGACGCTTCAATCGCCAAAACTGGAATATTGAACTGATCCAGCGCTCCTAGCGACGAGCGACTCGAGTCCGGCAGATAGACCGGCTGGTCGGCTGAGGGTATGTTAGAAAAACACATAGAATCAACGTGTTGTGTGATCAAGCTCCGGATTTTCTGTATGCGCCTGAATTGCTTCAGGTCGAGAGTTGGTTGATATTCTATATTCATTTTATTTGAATATAGAATGATATTGGACTACACTGATGACATGTTGAGGCCGCTGGACATCGTCGTGCTGCTCAAGCTCGCATTGAAAGACGGGAGGCCTCCCTATCTCCAGCTTGCAAATGAGCTTCACCTCTACCCTTCCGAGGTGTACAACTCCATCAAACGTTCCCGCGCTTCCCATTTCATACAGAGGCCGGAGCTTGAGGACCGGCTGAATCGCTCAGCGCTGCTCGAATTCCTGCTGCACGGTATCCGCTATGCCTTTCCCGCTGAGAAGGGCACACTGACGCGGGGGGTGCCAACGGGTTATGCCGCTCCTCCGCTCAAGCAATCCATCGCTGTCGGCGGCGACCCGCCTCCGGTCTGGCCCTATGCGGACGGCCCGGTGCGCGGATACAGCTTTGCTCCCCTGCACAAGAACGTCCCCCAGGCGGCGCTCGAAGACGCCAAGTTCTATGAACTGCTGACGTTAGTTGATGCCTTGCGCGACGGCAGGGCGCGGGAGCGCGAGTTGGCAGGCCACGAACTCAAGAAAAGACTGGAGGTATCCTCCGATGACCTACCCGAATCTTGAGCTCCTGGAGATCGCAGCGGAGAGGCTCCGTCCACTCTTGTCCGAGATTGTCTTCGTCGGCGGTTGCGCGACGGGTCTGCTGGTCACCGACCCCGGAGCCGCACCGGTCCGAAGAACCTATGATGTAGATGTTATCGCCGAGATTGCTTCCTATGCTGAGTACACAATCTTCTCTGAACGACTGCGTGAGCTTGGGTTTCAGGAAGACGCGAGCGAGGGGGCTCCGGTC
>Ga0182030_10012519_pt1 | contig 16976 bp, 14 predicted proteins | sample 812S3MmetaG_FD_121299 | JGI IMG/M metagenome (GOLD analysis project Ga0182030, IMG submission 121299) | Permafrost microbial communities from Stordalen Mire, Sweden - 812S3M metaG (Illumina Assembly) | ecosystem: Environmental > Terrestrial > Soil > Wetlands > Permafrost | place: Sweden...
AAACAGAGCTTCCCCAGGAGAGGACGGAGGCTGGATTGGCGCAGGAGAGTTTTCTTACCGACGAGTTTCTCGGCCAACTCATCAGTGTCGGGGAAGTCGACATCCTGGTAGGGATGCCTACGCACAACAACGCCAAAACCATCGGATCGATCGCGGGAACGATTCAGGCGGGAATTCTGACATTCTTTCCGCGGGAGCGAGCAGCCATCATCAACGCCGACGGAGGGTCGCGGGATGGCACGCGGCAATTGGTGGTGAGCGCGGCGATCGGCGACGCGCAGAGCAGCTCCAAGCAATATGCGCTCCGCACATTGCGCTCGATCAGCACGGAGTATGCCAGCAGTCCGGCCAGCGGGACCGCGCTGCGGACCGTTCTGGGGGCTGCCGAATTGTTGCGGGCCAAGGCGTGTGTGGTGATTTCACCCGAATCGACAACCATAACGGCGGATTGGCTGGCAGCCCTGCTGCGGCCGGTTTATGCGGACCAATTTGATCTGATGTTGCCCACGTATCGCAGGCACAGGCTTGATGGAATCCTCCTGACGAATCTGCTCTATCCCATGACCCGCGCGCTGTACGGGATGAAAATTCGCGAGCCCTATGCCTTGGAGTTCGCATTCTCGGCTCGCCTGGGGAGCCAGTTTCTAGCGCAGAACGCGTGGAACGAAGACACGGCCCGGGCTGGTTCGGAAATTCAGTTGACTCTGGCTGCGATTGCCGGAGGCTATCGCATTGGCCAGACTTTCCTCGGAACCAAAAAGCATGTGGAGAGGCATTCCGGCGATTTGGTTCCAGCACTGCGACGAACCGTTGGGGCGCTGTTCTCTAAGCTGGAACCGGACTTTTCGGTGTGGAGCGGCAAGACTGGTTCCCAGCCGATTCCCACGACCGGCGCGCAGCAGGAATTCAGCCTGGAGCCGCTGCGAGTAAACCGGAAGAGGTTGCGGGAGATGTTCTCGACCGGGGTGGCGGAATTGGAATCTGTATTTCGATCAATTCTTTCCGCGCCGACGCTGGCGGAGTTGCAGCGAATTGCCGGCCTGGAAGAAGCCAGTTTTTGTTATTCCGGGGAGTTGTGGGTGAAGACGGTGTACGAGTTTGCCGTGGCGTATCACAAGTCGGTGATCAGCCGGGATCACATCATTCAGGCGTTGGCGCCGCTTTTTCGCGGCAGAGCGTTCACCTTCCTGATGGAGAACCGCAACGGGACGGCCGCCAATGTGGAAGACAATATCGAAGCCTTGTGTCTTGAATTCGAACGACTGAAGCCGTATCTGCTGGAGAAATGGAACGGTAGAGAGTGAGGTCACAATGTGGAAAATGATTGTCAGCGAATTGACGCAGGCGATGCAGGAGCTAACCCGGAGCTTCGCGCACATCCTTCCGCGGATCATCGTGGTCGTGCTCATGGCTTTGGTGGGATGGGTCGTGGCATACCTGACCAAGGTGATTTTGCGGAGCATATTGCGACTGATCAAGTTCGACAAGCTCTCGGAAAACGCGGGGGCGTCTCAATTGCTGACCAAGGCCGCGTTGCCGTCGGCGACGGATCTGCTATGCCGGTTCGTGTTTTGGGTGGCCTGGCTGGGTTGCATTCTGCTGGGGGTGCGAGCGCTGGGGATTGCCGGGTTGCAAGAGCAGATTGCCAGGTTTTTCATTTTTCTGCCCCGGCTGTTTGTAGCCCTGTTAATCATGTTTTTTGGGATGCTGGGCGCGACTTTTTTGTCGCGCGCCGCGCTGCTAGCGGCCGTGAATGCGAACTTTCCCTCGCCGCGCCTGCTGAGTGTTTCGGTGCGCACCGTCATCATTATTTTCGTATTGTCCATGGCGTTTGAGGAGGTGGGAGTAGCAGAAGCGACGATGCTGGTGGCGTTCGGAATCGCTTTTGGGGCCATGATGCTGGGGTTGGCAATCGCATTCGGAATGGGAGGCAAGGGCCTGGCACAGCAATTTCTAGAGAAGAGGTTTGGGCAAGAAAGGAAGGATGAAGGAAAAGAAGACGAACTGTCGCCGCTTTCGAGATTTCGCTGTTGCCGATTCGCTTCTTCCGGATCACAAGGCAAGGTTCGCTACTGATAGCTGGTGGTGCAGGGCAGCGTTCCGCTGGCGGTGCCGGGCGCAATGTTGTTTATCAGTGTCGAATTGACCAGTACCCCATTCTGGTAGTGCTTCCATTGCCATAGTCCATATCCGAAGGCCAGGAAGAACTGCTCCTCATTGCCGCAGTTCTGAAATGCGGCGTCGCAGTTGTAGCGATAATGCAGAACGCGCGTGGGTAACTGTCCCAGGTTGCCTCCGGTATTCATCAGCACGGGTGCATCTAAATCATTGAGTGCCGTGCCAAGGTCGCTGGATTTGTACGGACTGCACGAAGAGAAGTACTGGAAGCTGGTACCGGCCACCTGAACTTCGGGTCCGGGAGAATTGGAAGCCACACAGCGAGCAGCAACCGGCAAATCGGTGACAAATCGTTTGAATGTGGTGTTGTCTGTCCAAACCAGTTCGGTGGAGCGAAGGTAGACGTAATTCTGGTCGAAAGCTTTGACATCGAATCCGTTCGCGGTAACACTCTTCAGCCAAAACCAATAACCGCTGGCAGCAAAATCCTGATCGGGAAATACTTCCGTATAGATGGGGTTGGGTTGGCCATTCAGGAATTGGCTATGCCTGTTTTGCTGGCTCATCGCGAAATACTGCATCATGTCGCTTTGACCGGATGGACAAGAAAAGCTCTGCGCAATCGGTGGGGATGATGCGGAGGATGCCGCTCCTCCACAACTGCAGAGCAGCCAGCAAAGAAAGGTCGAAATCGAGAGGAGCGGAAATGCCGGGTTGCGCAACATGTCTGCCGATAGCAACCCGCGTGACATGGCTAAGTTGCATTCTAAGAGACATCCGCTCCGCTCATTTGTGCAACAACAGAAGAAGGAGCTCGCTGTACAAGAAAGAGCGGGGAATTAGCGGTGATCAGGTGCGAGCCTGCTCAATTCGGTGTTGGGGATCTCCGGAGCCGAGTCAGGCGGCCGCCATTGGTTGCGAAACCGCCATGGGCGGGATCCAGGGGACACTGTTGAGTATGGGGGCGCTCTTGAGTATGGGGGCACTCTTGAGTACGGGCGGGCTCGGTCGGCGCGACTGACAGTTGAACGTGGCAGTGTTTCTTTTATAATGGCGCCTGCTAATGGTTGCGGGGCGCAAGAAACGACGCAACTGCACGCGAGCCTGATGAAGCTGAGACTTGGAGGTGCCGATGGTGCAACCCAGGTTGCGGGCGATCTCGCTGTGCGCCAGGCCTTCCACGTCGTGCAGCAGGAAGACGGTGCGATAGCCGGTAGGCAGCCTGCCGACGGCACGACCGATGGCGATCCGGTCAACTGTTCCGCTAAGCTGCAGGTCCTCCACCGGGAGCAGGTTCAGCAGCGACGTTTCTCCAGCATGCTCGGTGCTCGGCCCGAGTTCAACCGACATGGGTCGACGACGGTTGGAGCGCAAGCGCATCAAAACAACGTTGACGGTCAGGCGGTGCAACCAGGTAGAGAGAGCCGAGTCTCCGCGGAAGGTGGAGAGTTGTAGAAAACACTGAAGGAACGCTTCCTGGGTGCAGTCCTCCGCTTCTGCCGGCTCGCCCGTAATGCGCAGGCAGATGGAGTACACCTTGCGGCGATGAGACTCATAAAGAGATGAGAACGCTTCAGTGTCACCGGCTTGAGCACGCCGGATGAGATGCATTTGTGCGGGCGAAGTAGCCATAAGCGGAGTCGTCCATTTCTTGAGGCCAGAAACAAGTAGTCCAGAACCAACTATAGGACGGACGGAAAGCTCTGGGCATCGGGTATACCCACTAACGGCCTATACGAAATGCCTGATTTGTGGCGCCAGGCAGAGGACGAGTCTTACTTCACAGCGGGGAATCACAGAAAGCGTCGGAGCTAGAGGAGTGAATTTGGTCTAATCTGCACATCTTACTGACTGGTTAATGCGACTGGGCCTTCAGTGCGTTCCTCCTCCAACGTCTCCTGAGTAATAGCCGGTGCGGGTTGCGACGTGCAGACGACTGGATCCGGTGAGCGCCTGAACCTGAATTGAGTGGTAGACGCCTGAGGTGTGCGGATTCGAAGAGCGATAGCCGATTACGTACTGACTACGAATGTCCTGCGCAATCGCGCTTGCGATCGACTGGATCTCGTCGAGACTGGACGGAAAGAACGCCGCGCCTCCAGTTTGCTCGGAGAGAGTAAGCAGGGATTGGCGATAACCGTCATCTCGCCGCGCATTGTGACTCTGTTCGAGCTGAGTCTGTTCGAGTGCGATGGCGTAGAGGACCGGCCCGTTCTTCGATTGCAACTTGTGGAGAAGCTCCTGGAACGTAGCCTGGCTTGCGTTGTCCCGCCCATCGGTCACAACCAATAAAACTTTCTTTGGCAACGGGGAAGTCTCCAGATGATCGACGGCTGCGATGAGCGCATCGTAAAGGGCGGTGCTGCCGCGGGTTTCGACCCGCTGCAGAGCGGCGGTGAGTTTGGCGACGTCCGGGGTATAGTCCTGATCAAGAAACGCATCTTCGCCGAAGTTGATGACGAAAACGCGATCCTCTTGCTGGCTTGCATCCACTAGTTGCAAGGCCGCCTCGTTGACCTTCGCCCGTTTCGGGGACATGGAGCCCGAGTTGTCGATGAGAATTCCCAGCGCGACCGGGACGCGCTCTTTGCGGAAGGACGTCAGCTCCTGCAGTTTTCCATCTTCGTAGACTTTAAAGTTGTCGCGGGCCAACCCAATGATCAAGTGATTCTGCGCGTCCACCACAATCGCGTGCAGAACAACTTCTTCTACCTCTTTCTTAAAGATGAAACCGCCGGAGTCGTCATCCTGGGAGTTCGTATCGGAGGCCTGTGAACTGGTCGACGGCGCTGGCGTAGAGGGAGGGCTCGAGGTTTGGGCTGAACTCACGGTGGCAAGAGTCAGCAGGCCGAATAGGAATGCGACGATTCCGGTTAGTCTCCTGCCGCATGGACCGGTGACCATCTCCGCTCCGCCATGGGCGCCACCAGTTGGGAACAGCATGCAGTTGGCTCCTTTTGGATTCTTCTTTTCGATTCTAGGGACTAGATGAATTTCAGAGACAGACAGTTGGTTGGATCTTCAAGTGCCAGCCTGGCGGCTGTACGAGGTCGAGGAAGCAGGGAGGGCGTTCCAAAGAAAAACGCGGCCCTTTCGATCAGAGGGCCGCGCAAGGGAAATGGGCGCTGGTGCGGTTACCTATAGGAGAAGTTCAGTTTGTCGAGCCAGACCGAGTAAGGGGTCTGCTCATGGTTCCCGTCTTGCTGATAGTTGACGGTCACGCCATACCACGTGGTCGGTGTGGGAGTGCCGTAGTAGTTGAGTGTCGACGTCACGCCGTTGAGCGTGATGGATTGGAATAGAAGTTGATTGTCCGAGGTGCGCTGCACCTGGAGGGTGAGGTGGTTCCAGGCATTCGCCAGCGGATTGCAGGCGACGCCGGTCGGGTGCCACGACCCGCTCTGATCGTCCCAGACGTCCCATTCATTGCCGCCCGCGATGCGGCATTCATGCCCCCAGATGAAAGAGAGGCCATCGACAAACTGGTTGATATCGAACTCGAGGGCTTGCGAGACGCTGGGATCTTCCACGTAAAAATAGACATCGTAGGTGAAGTTGTGCAGGGCGGGGATGATCGTGTGGTTGTTGTCGGGCATGCCCTGCGAAGAGAAGTTCCCGATCAGATGGTTATTCCAGAGGACATCTGAATAGACGGTATCTCCGCCAATCTGCATGAGCGATGAGTTTCCGCTGAGAGAGGGCGACGAAATATTATGGGTCATCGACCAGGTAACCTGCGGGCCCGAGGGAGAGCAGGAAGTGCAGATGTTGTAGGCCGAGGGCAGCAGGCCATATCCGGTCCAGCTGGACTGCTGATGAAGGTTGGTGAAGGTTCCAGAAGTCGAGCCTCCTCCGCCGCCTACCGTGATGGTGACGGGAGTGGTCGCGGCTCCGCCGCAGTTATCCCACTCCTGGACTACGGTGTCATACACGCCGGGCTTGAGCGAAAGTGTCGTATTGAGCTGGGCGCCTTGCACCGTGTAGGCAAGCTGCCCGGGTGCGGTATAAATTCCCATGGCGGAGACGCCCTTTGCGCAGGAAGAACTCGCCGAGGCTACATACTGCGCCGTCGAACTCACCTGGCTGTTGGCTTGCGGGCTGCTCACGATTACCTGGCCACCGCTTCCGACCGTGATCTTGACCGGAGTCGTCGAAGCTCCGCCGCAGTTGTCCCACTCCTCCACGACCGTGTTGTATACGCCAGGGTTCAGAGTGAGTGCTGTATTGAGCTTAGCGCCTTGCACCGTGTAGACAAGCTGATTAGGTGCCGTGTAAATGCCCATGGCGGAGACGCCTTTTGAGCAAGAGGAGCTGGCCGAGGCCACATATTGCACCGGTGAACCTGTCGTGATTCCATTGGCGGGTGCGGAAACCGAGACGCCGGCGAAGGCGAAGGTTCCTGAAGTCAATACAAGAAGAGCCGCAAGTTTTCTCATAGGAGTGCTCGGTTGTCAGGTAGTGTGAAACGGTGCCTACAGGGTTTAACTGATGGATTACCCTGAACTCTACGAAAACCGACGGTTCCACGCAAGGATATTGCGGCGGAAAGAATAATCGAAGGTACATGGGCGCCGCGATTTTGTCCCGAGAATTCGCCTTCCTAAAGATCCGATTGGCCTAGGGGTTTTGCTGAGAGAGCCGAGCGTGATCCTGCATTTTCATTCCCTTACCCATCTGCGGGCCTAACTTGTACATCTCAATGACACTTCAATAATCGCAGCGGGCGAACCGACGCGATGCGGAGTCCGTGGGAATGCTTTTCATCTTCCGGGTGGGCGTTCTCGAAGAGGGAGGAAGCGCGTGGAGTTGGGCGCAGTGGTGGTGGTTCCGGCCAGGGAAAACCTCATGTCGATTCATGAGGCGCAACCGCTTGCCCTGGCGGCTTCCGAAAACTCGCGACCGTTTTACTTCTCGCGGATGCCGATACTCGGCAATGACGTCTTGCAGTCGTGGATGGAGCGCATTCGCAAGCTGGGATTGCGGAGCCTGTGGCTCACTTCCAGCTCCCGAGCTGAGAGCGTGGATGGAACATTGGATAGTTCAGCGCTGGCTGAGTGTGCCCGGCAGGGAGTCGAGCGGCTGCTGGTGATTCAGCTCAAGGCGTATGCGGAGATGGATCTTGCCGACTTACTGCGCTTTCATTGCGAGAGCCGAAACCTGGTGACCGAGGCCGAGGATGCGCGAGGTCACTTGGGAGTATGTCTTCGAGATCACCTCGCTTTGCGCACGGCGGGTGAGAGATATGCATTTGCGAGCGCTCCAACCGAAAGCGGGCAAACTCCTTATCAGTTCCGAGGCTATGCCAAGCGCATTCTGTCAGCCACGGAAAGGCAAGAACTGGTGGGAGATGGACTGACCGGAGCTTGCGCCATGCGACCACTGGGAGCAGAGATTCGGGAGCAGGTCTGGGTCGGCGAAGGGGCGAATCTCGCGGATTCGGTGCGGGTCATCGGTCCAAGCTATATCGGAGCGCGCACCATCGTCCAGGCGGGGGCGACCATCGGTCCCTTTGCGTCGGTAGAGCACGATTGCGTGATCGGTTGCGGAACTACGGTGGAGCGATCCACGGTTCTGCCGTATTCCTACCTGGCGCACGGGCTTCTGATTCGGCATCAGCTGGTCGATGGAGGATATTTGGAAGATCTGAGCTGGGGAGCCGTCGCCGACTTGCGGCCAGCAGGCCTGGGAAGCCGGATCCAGCGGCATGAAGCGCGCAGGCAAGGGTTGCGCGACACGGATGTTCCGTCGCGAACTAGCAGAGCGGGCTCGCCGGAAGTCGCTCTGGCCTCGGCTCCGGCCAGGGCTCGGTCCTCCACTCCGTCCTCCACTCCGTCCGCCACTCCGTCCTCCACTCCATCCTCCACTCCATCCTCCACCGGGTCGCAGCCGTGGCTCAGGGTACAACTGAGATGACTATTCCCTGGATCATCTTGCCTTTTCCCTGCGGGTCGGATTTTGCGGACCGCCGTGGGCTGCGGAAAGATTTGCTCATCGCGCTCCGCGTTTCAGGATCTCCAGTCATCGTGGACTTCTCGAGCTGCGGCACGTTGGGTCATGCGGACATTGACTTGCTGCTGGAGTGCGTGGCGCAGGCCGCTGGCCGAGACACGAAGGTGCTGTTCGTCGCGGGCTCTCGGGTCAACCGAGTGCTTCTCGAAGTGACCCGCATTTCTTCGCTGGTGCCGGTCTTCAATTCGGTTCGGGAAGCGCTGGCCTATCCGCAGATTGCGGCGGAGAACGACGACGAAGTTCTACGTACGAGCCAATTTCAAAAACCTGGGAGTGCATAAATGAATCGGACAGGTCGCAGATATTCAAAGCATATTTCGATTGCCGTGTTGGCATCCGCGTTGGTGATGTGGAGCGGGATACCTGTTTTGGCCAGCCCTTTCCAGTCTGGCCAGTCCAGCCCAGCCAGCCCGTCCAGCACCAGCACCGCAGGCCAGAAGCAGGACGGATCATTGCCCGATGCGCCGCAGCCCCAGTCACAGACGCCAAGGACAACGCCCACGAACCAGCAGCCGGCAGACACTCCCTCAGGGGCCGCGGGAGCGAAGGCCGCCAAGGTAAAAGGAGCTCCGGTAGCCAAGCCAGCGGGTGCGGCAGTGGCGCCGGCACGTCAGCATGGTCATCGCTCGCTCCTGATCAAGCTGGGCCTGGTGGCGGGAGCCGGAATAGCGGTTGGTTCGGTCGTCGCGCTGGCAGATAGAAGTCCAGCGCGGCCGCCCAGCGCTGCATCATCAGGTCGTCCATGAACAGTCGTCGATGAACGTCATCTATGAACGGTCGTCTATGAACAACGGAGTGCTCCAAGCAATGTCTGTCTATCAAGCCGATTCACGTCCCACCGCCACTCGCCGGTCTCGCCCGTCTCGTCCGTTTGTGATTACTTTCTCTGGAATCGACGGGGCGGGGAAGACCATGCAAATCGATCGCCTCTCGCTGAGCCTGCAGGAGCAGGGCCTGAGCGTGCTACGACTCAGCTACTGGGATGACGTTGCAGTCTGGTCGAACGTGCGAGCCGGACACGGGTCAAAGGAATCCGGCCACGCGGACGGGACGGCCGATGTTCCTTTCGTCCCCAGAAACAACAAACATGTCCGGAAGTGGTATTTGAGCGCAGCGCGGGCGGGATTGTACCTGCTGGATGTTGCCCGATTGCGCCGCTTGCTGGCCCGTCAACCAGCAAAAGGGTCTGACGTCATAATCTTCGACCGGTATATTTATGACCAGATCGCGAATCTCTATTCGCCGTCATTCGCAGCTCGCGTCTATGCCAGGATTCTGTTGAAGGTCGCACCCGCACCAGACCTGGCCTTCGTTCTGGACGCCTCGCCCACCGCAGCATTTGCCCGGAAGCCGGAATATCCTCTGGAATTCATGCACAAGAATCGTCGGACTTTTTTGCTTCTCCGGGAACTGATTCCGCCGATGATCATTATTTCCGATGGCCTGCCGGACGACGTGAGAAGTGAGATTTGCAGTCATATCAATCGGTCGCGGCTGCCAGCGGGCACTTTGCCTGAGGAAAAGACTGAGGTCCCCGAAGCCAGCGCAGTAGCCTGACCAATGAGTTCCCGTAGCCTGCGAAACGACCCAACGGCCAGTCTCTAGATTCCATCCAAGGCTTACGCATTACTGAAAGCGAGGCCCTGCATGATACCTGGGATTTCAGAGAACAGTCTTGCCCTGGTCGTACCGACGCTCGATGAAGCGGGAAACATCGACAAAATCCTGAGTGCGCTCACCGACACATTGCGCGAGACCCAATATGACTACGAGATTGTAGTCGTCGATGATGGCAGCACCGACGGAACGGTGGAACGGGTTCAGGTCTGGAGCAAACGAGATCCGCGCATTCGTGTCATCTCACGCGCGGGAGAACGGGGCCTGGCAGGGGCGGTGTTGTATGGCTGGAGTCAATCCCGAGCGAACCTGCTCGGTGTGATCGATGCTGACCTGCAACACCCCCCTGAATTGCTGCCGGAGCTGTTGAAGGCGGCCGAACAAGCCGATATAGCAATCGCCAGCCGCTACGCTCGGAGCGAAGGAACCAAAGGTTGGAATCCGCTGCGCGCCGCGGTTTCCCGGCTGAGCACGCTGGTGGCAGCGCCTTTGATCTCGAAGAAAAACCTGGGTGTGACCGATCCGATGTCGGGTTTCTTCGTGATCCATCGCCGCTGCATTCAGGGGCTCACCTTCAAGACCACGGGCTTCAAGCTGCTGCTTGAAATCCTGGTCCGCGGGCGCATCAAGAAGGCGCTGGAAGTCCCGTATCATTTTGGTCTTCGCCAGGCGGGCAAAAGCAAGGCCAATGCGACCGTGGCCTTTCACTATTTGCATCTTCTCGGCCAGCTCTCTCGGGATCTGGTGTTGCGTTCGAGCGAGCAGTGAAGATTGCGCTGATCACGTCGTTTCCGCCGAGCCGCCATGCGCTCAATGAATATGGCTTCCACGTGGCGGAGCAGCTGCGTCAAGAACCGGGTGTGGAGCTGACGGTGTTGGGAGATTATCTAACCACGCCCGCCGATGAGCTGCCTGGTTTTGCTGTCAATCGCTGTTGGGGGTTCGGAAAGCCCGGCAACGTTGCCACTCTGCTGCGCGCCATCCGCAAGGTGAAGCCCGACGTGGCCTGGTTCAATGTTGGTTTCGCCAGCTTCGGCGACCGTCCGCTGGCAGCTGTGCTTGGGTTGTTGACGCCGGCCGTGGCTCGGCTGCACGGGGTGTACTCGCATGTCACGCTGCACCAGTTGTTCGAGACCGTCGACCTGGAAGATGCCGCGGTTTCGTCGCCTCGGCTGTACCGCTTGGGCGGCTGGCTGGCCACGCATCTGCTGTTGAGCGCGAATTCGCTCTCTGTACTGCTGCCCGCTTATCGTCGAACTTTGGACGACAAGTACCGGCGCGGCCGGGTCAGTGTGCGGTCGCATGGAATCTTTGCCGGGAAGCCAGACCCGCCTGACTTTACACGGCGAGGAAACCCGATCCACCGCATTCTTGCGTTTGGAAAGTGGGGGACTTATAAGCGTCTGGAGCTACTGATCGAAGCATTCAATCAGGTGGCAATGCAATTCCCCAATGTACGACTGATCATTGGGGGCAGCGATCATCCAAAAACTCCCGGCTATGTGGCCTCGATGGCGCAGCACCATGCGAGTGACCGGATTCGTTTTCTGGGCTATGTACCGGAGGAGTCGATTGCCGACCTGTTTCGGGAGGCGAGCCTGGCGGTAATGCCGTACACATCGTCGGCTGGATCGAGCGGTGTGGCCCACATCGCGGCGCAGTATGGCGTCCCGGTGATTGCCTCCGGCATCCAGGACTTTCGCGAGCTGGCAGAGCACGAGGGGATTGCCATGCGCTTCTTTGTGCCGGGCGATAGGGACAGCCTGGTCGAGCAAATGCTCACGGTGTTGAATTCTCCGAATGAGATGAAAGCGATGGCCTGGCGGAGTTACGAGGCGGGCGTGGCCATGAGCATGCCGCTGGTGGTGCGAGAGTACATCAGGAATTTCCGGCAGCAGGAGCGCATCAAGATCCTGCAATGTGTGGCCGGGTTGCGTCGCGCCGGGCAGTTCCAAGAGCCGAGTGAGTTGGCCCGCAGGGCTGGAGAAAAGATTCAGAAGTGGCAGGACGAAGACCAGATCGCCGATTTTGCTGCTGAGCCCGCTGGGCCCGCCGTGCACCCCGCCGCGGCATAATCAACCTTTGCAATCACGCGTACTGTGGCGCAGGCGCGCTCGCCGGTATCTATTTCTGATCTGGATACATCGAATCAAGAGTTTTTTCGTCTGACACAAAACCGAATCATCAACCACAGAGGGCACAGGGGATCACGGAGTAAAGCTGCAGTGGCACGGTGCAAGTGGCTGCGAGGAATCGAGTGGCGGGAGTGGCATCGCACTTTAGTTCTGTTCGGAATCCGGAGGCGGCAAGGCTGGAAGGGCCGGTGCGTGCATGGCAACCGGAGGCACGGGCGTGGCGTCCAGTTCACTGGTGGCAGTGAGCGAGTCGCGACGCTTGAGTTCGATGGGTTTTTTGGCGCGGCGTTTCGCCTCTTGAATCGCTTTGAGTGTGGCCTCAACATCCGATTGGTTATCGTCGGCCAGGTTGTCCATTTTCTGGCCTTCGGCGTCGCGGCGCGTGGCATAGGTCACTCGGCCATTCGCATCCCGCCCGGAGCGGGCCGCTTCGTAATACATCTCGGCGCTTTCCCGATCCCCCGTCATCTCGGCGACGTAGCCCAGGTTGTTCAGGGTGAACGCATTTTGTGCGTCCTTTTGATACGCAGCCAAGAAGAAGTCCCGCGCCACCAGCGGGTGGTTGTCATTCAGGGCCGCCACTCCACGCAGATTGAGGCGGGCGGTGGTTGCCTCAAGCCCTTCGCCGCGGGCGATTTGCTGGCTGACAGCCGCTGCATTTTCCGCGGCTACCTCACTGATCGGCCGGCCGCGCCACTTCACGCGCGGAGTCACTACAACGCGCTGCGTGGAATGCAGGCTGGCCGCCGCGGAATAGGATCGGAGTGCACCCTCGGTGTCTCCGACGGCCTCCAGCGCATAGCCGAGATTGTTCAGCAGGAAGGGATCGTTGGGATGACGTGGCAGGGCGGACTGCAGCAGGTTCCGGGCTTCAAATACGTGCCCTTGTTGAGCCAGCACGATGGCCCGCTCGTTGATCCGGTTCACTTCCTGGTCGGAATCCTGCACGCGGCGGAATGCCTCGTCCAGGGGCTTGCCTTTGAGGGCCGCTTCGCTGGACTGGTCGATTAGAGCTCCCGTACTGTCGCGGGCGGCCAGCGCGTAATAGCGCAGGGCTCGATCGGCATCGCCCTCCAATTCGGCGACGTAGCCGAGATTATTCAGGGTGAAGGGATCATCCGGATCGAGCAGGTAAGCCTTGTAGAAGAGCCGCGCGGCCTTTTTTTGATGGCCGTGTTTGAGTTCGGCAACACCCTCCCGGTTCAGTTTCTGGGTGGGCGTAGATACGCTGCGGCGCGGAAGTGGAATTTTCAAGTCGCCGGCAAACCCCTGGCTGGTCCCGGCGAGTAGGTACATCGCCAGAAAGACCGGAATCGCAACCGGTGTTCTCATCTTGCTCCAATTCATTTTCATTCTCGATACTTATGATGTCGGGAAGCCCGCAAACGGTTGGGCTGCAACAAATATCCGACACTGACGGCCCATCCGGGAGCAGGCTGTTTAGCATCCAAGAGACGATGCCAAAGTTCCTATGGACGATGATCGTAATAGCCGGCTGGGCGCAGGCGCAGGTTGCCGCGCCCGTGGCTGCTGCTGCTCCTGCAACCTCTGACGGAAGTGGGGCGCAGCCAGTGGCTGCGATGGCGCCCGACCTGCCTTCAGCCCCCACGCTGGGCGGCAAGGCGGGTCTGGTGCGCGGTGTAGTGAAGCGGCTGGATCCGATCCACGATCAGCTGTTGATTCATGCATTCGGGGGTCGCGATATCCGGATTGCCTTCGATGCGCGGACACAACTCTTCCCCAAGAATACGGGCGCGGGTGTGATCAGTATTGCCCCTGGATCCGTGGTGTCTGTCGACACCGTCATTGACCAGGGAAAGTTGTTTGCGCGCTCGGTGCGAACCGGCTCATCCGAGGCAGTTGAGCTGAATGGGCAGGTCGTGCGCTACGATGCCGCCAAGTTCCAGCTGATCTTGCGCGATCCCATGAGCCCGCAAAATGTTTCGCTGCGGATTACTCCGAGCACGAGGGTGGTCAACCGAGGTCAGTCTGCCTCGCCGCAGGCTTTGTCTGCGGGCATGCTGGTGCGGGTGCAGTTCTCTCCGTCACGGAAGGAAGCGACTCAGGTTGAGATTCTCGCCGAACGTGGGAATTCTTTTACTTTTGAGGGGCGAATCGTCTCAGTAGATTTGCGTTCGCGGGTGCTTGCCCTGGCGAACGATTCCGACCAGAGCGTTCGCGAACTCAATATCGGCGCGCTGGATTCTGCAGGGGTAGGTCTGCTGCGAGAAGGTGCGGACGTCAGTATTCAGGCCGAGTTTGACGGAGACCGCTACAACGTGCGCACGGTCGCCCTCGTGGCACTCAATCCCTAAGACTCTCGTCACTCTCCGCAGTGCACGGCCCGACAAGCTCTGAGGGCATGTCGATCTCGGCGAGTTTCTCCCGCAAGGATCGAGCGATGAAGAAATCTCCATCGCGGAACATGTAACGGAGCGTGTGCCGAGCATAGCGCGTCAGGCTGCGCAGGTCGGTGTTGTGCCAACAACACAAGCTCATATTGGGGGAGAACCCGCAATAGAAGCGGAAGCGGCGGTGCGCTGATTCGGGCATGGTCAGCATAGCTGCCGCCATGCGGTGATTGCCCTCGATAATCGTGAGCGGGTGATGCTCGTCGGTGCCGATCAACAAAACCGCGTCCGGCACATCGCTCCCGCGGAGATCGATTGCGATCGCGCCAAGCTTGGTCAGGAACCGGCTCTGACGCCCGGCAGAAAGTTCCGCTTGGAGGCGGTAAATCATTTCGGTCAGGTAAAACCCGCTTCCTCCAGAGCGCCTCCACTCGTTACGCGGGAATAACCGCAGGCGCGCCAGGTCACGCGCAGTCAGCTCAATCTCCCACCACTGCGTATCGGCAGGCAGTTCACGCCACAGGCCGCCCCGGCGGCGGAACAGCAACGCGCGTCGAATGGAATTTTCGTGGGGAAGGTCGAGATCACCATGCTCTACAAGGTGGCTGAAGTCCCGGCGATAGGGATCAAACTCGGAGTGACAGAACTCCCCCCGTAAGAATTCAGCAACAATCTCCGCCTCGGGCACGCGCCGCAGGCGCAGCAGGGGTTCTGCAATCACCGGACCGCGCTTCGGACTGGGCTCTGATTCATCGCGCTCACGAAAGAGCGGGGCAGTGACCACCACAAGCAATCCGCACATCACCCACACTTGCACCAGTATCACTTGGGACAAGGAACCGTGATAGCGCCAGATCGCTGCGGTCAGCAAGATGCTGGCGCCCAACTGCACCCAGGCGGCGGTACCGATGCGCCGCGAAATCTCATACATCATGACCACGACCGCGATGCCATAAATTCCGGTCATGAACGCATACTCAGTCAGGAGTTTCGAGAACGACGCAGCCGTACCCAGCAGGAACGGTTTTCCCAGGAGCGTGGTCCAAACGACTGGCGGCGCGAGTGCTACCGCCGCGATGAATATTGAAGTGACCATTCCCACAAGCAACAATCCGGTGTACAAAACGGAGCGCCCACCCTGGCGATGCGTATGACTGGCCGATACCGGAAACATGCTGCTGACCACAGACCAGGACAGCATGAAAACGACGCGCCCTACCAGAGCGATGGCCGCATAGATTCCGGCTTCGGCGGGGGGAAAGAAATGCTTCACCAGCAGGATATCGAGGTTGCTTAGTATCACCTGCCCGATGAAGTAGAGCACGGCCTGCATGCCCTCGCCAAAAGACGCAATCTTGATCAGTCCCGGGGTCCGTCGATACTCCAGCCCCGGTTTAGCGACGAGGTACGCGGCGACAATCGAGAGCAGCACTGCTGTCATCACGCCGGTCACGCCCATGCCGTAATGCAGGAAGAGCAGAGCTCCGCCGAATTTAACCGCGACTTCCACGACTACATTGAGGGCCAGGCCGCGGAAGTTGTAACAGCCCTGCATCCTGCCGCGACGAACTCCCAGCGGGATGTACACTCCAGCCGCAATGGCCAGCAACACCAGGTCATGCTGCGCGGGCAGATTGAAATAGGACTTGAGGTAGGCGCTAGCAGCGGCGAGCAGCAGGGCAGCGCCCAGGCCCACCTGCCAGGCCCGGCGCAGCAGGGTTGCGTAGATCTGCGCCCTGACTGCGGTCTCTGAGTTCCGCGCGATGAATTTTGAAGTGATGATCTGGAACGAAGAGGTGATGGCCGTCATCAGCATGAGCAGCGTATATAAAGCGGAGGCGTGGCCGAAGCTGGAAGCACCCAGCATGCGCGCGATCAGGACGTTATAGAGCAGGTTGGTGGCGGCCACCAGTCCTGTGCTCAGCAACAGGACAGCGCTGCCCCGGGCTACGCGGCCACGCCAGATGTCGCAGTCGCCCGGTCCTGTCGTTACTTGCGTTTGTAGAGGCGTCGTCATAACGAGTTCCGTCGCTTAGCAGGAAGTGCGGTGTGAAAGGAATGCGTCAAAAAGTGAACTGTGCTTCGGGAACGATTTGGGTATGTCCATGCCCGGGGAAATCGTAAAAACTTTGCTGAGCCAGACCGAAAGAAAATCTGACGGGATAGGCGAGTGAAGCTGTCTCAGAGGCCATGCTCCCGCCCCAGCCGCGTTCGTGCGTGTAAGAGAGCAGGACATTCGAGGAGACATTGTCGTAGGCGTGAAAGCCGCGTCCAGAAGACCAGGTGCCCGAAGCGGTGATCCTCCAATGCGCGTTGAGTTCAGCGTCTAGGCCAAAGCGCGGACGGAGGGTCTGGGCGATGGCGTATTCGTTGCCTTCAATTCGCCACGCGCGCAGAAACTCCGCGATCGCTGACGCGCGGAAGCGGGAACCGAAACGACGCTCCACGCCGGCATAGGAAATCGTCTGGTAATACTGATCTGCCGATGGCTTGAAGAGGAGATCAAGCGCGTTCCACCCGGTGAGCAGCGCAGTCTTGCCCCAGGGCCGGCCCAGGCGAAAATCGAGCACGCCGGAAGTTTGCCGCGAGTTCAGAGCCTGCTCGGTGAAGGGACCCGCTTCGCGGATGAAATTGCCGGAAACCGAAAGCCAATTGCCGATGGGGCTGCTGGCCAGGTAAACAAACTGGCGAAACAGATTCTGATCCATGGCTGCCGACGCGAGCGTGTCGCGCCGGACGGTGTACT
>Ga0182030_10012520_pt1 | contig 16975 bp, 15 predicted proteins | sample 812S3MmetaG_FD_121299 | JGI IMG/M metagenome (GOLD analysis project Ga0182030, IMG submission 121299) | Permafrost microbial communities from Stordalen Mire, Sweden - 812S3M metaG (Illumina Assembly) | ecosystem: Environmental > Terrestrial > Soil > Wetlands > Permafrost | place: Sweden...
GCGAAGCTATGCGAGTGGGCGCGACTCCCAAGTGCCAAGCCGTGCATTCTGGAGCAGGGGCCCAGACTTGCTCTGGGAGAGGAGTCCGGAAAGCAGAACGGCGCAGTGCCGCAGGGCGTCGCATAGGCCCCGAAGCAGTGACCGAGCAAGTGAGGAATTGAACCGGGGAGACTCGCGTCTGAACCACGCAAACTCCACGCACCCAGGCGATGCCATCGATCCCATGACCGGCACACCAGATCCACCTTTCTCGATGCCTGACCTCAGAGCAAAGAGCCGCATCTCGCACCCGCATTCGCTCGTCTCGAAGTTCGCGCGGCCACGTTCAAAAGCGCACAACAAGGGAGGGATTCCATTCGTTTCACCGTGCCCAAGAAGGTGCTGCATGGCCGTGCCACCGATTCGCGTTTCCATCCGCTCAGCCCGCGTAGAAATTCACGCCGCTACCGTGGAGGAAGCGCGATAGATTTCCTCCGTCGCGAAGCACTGCTCCGCATGGCTGTAACCCTTGACGGTGATAAGTTCGCGGACCCGGCGCCGGCCCGTGGAATCGCGTTCGCAGTAGAGAACGAAATCCACTGCCTTTCCGGTCTGCGACCGGATGAATTGCTGGTTCAAATTCGTCCGCGCACTGAGCGCCATATCCGCCAGGCGATCCAATGCGTCCAACGCCGAATCGGCATGAAGAGTGGAGAGCGTTCCGCCGTGGCCGGTGTTCATGGCTTGAAGCAGGTCATAGCCGCATTCGTCGCGAATTTCGCCCATAATGATGCGGTCAGGACGGTGACGCAGCGCTGCGGCTACAAGCTGGCTTGGCGTGACCGCAACCTGGCCGGGAATCGCTGAAACGGCCTCCCAGCGAACGGCGTTGGGATGGGCAATCTTCAACTCGGCCGGCTGCTCAATCACAATGAGCCGCTCTTGCATGGGAACGTGGTCGAGGAGCGCTTTCATCAAGGTCGTTTTTCCCGATCCGGTTCCGCCTGCGATAATGCCGTTCTTGCGTGTGCCAATCAGCCTCACGACCATATCCTGAACCTGCGTAGGCAAGCTGCCCGATGCGACTAGTTCATCCGAGGTAAACCAGCGGTTGAATTTGCGAACGGTCAGCGTTGGGCCATAGATCGACGATGGCGGGCCAACAACGGCCACGCGCGAACCATCGGGCAAGCGCGTATTCAGTATCGGATTCTGCCCTGTCAAGTCCTGGCCGAGAATGCGCGCCACGCGTTCGATAGCGGCTTGCAGCCGCTCGTTCGTGTACGGCGCTCGCAGTTCAATGTGCTCGACCATTCCGTTCCGGTCCGCGAACACACCCGTCGTGCCGTTAATCATCAGATCGGAGATCGACGGGTCGAGCAGCAGCTCGCGCAGTTCCTCGGGAAAGAACGGTAGTATCAGTTCGTAACTCACCGTGTTGCTCTTGTCGCAGGCAATGCGGTGCCGGTTGAGTTTCGCGGATCTACGCCTGGTTGTATGGGATCGACAGAGATGCGGTTTTCGTGGAACTCTGTGATGGTCAATCCCAACGGATTGATGAACTCATACTGCGGATAGATCCTGGACTGGTCGCTGACCTGTTTGGGATTCAGGTAGTAAGTGATACTGAGCATCCAATGCTCTGTACGCGGCTCGCGTGAATCCTGCGTGGAATAGAACCGGTCCACGGTCATCAGTGCCGTGCCGCGAGCAATGCGAGCGCCCTGTACCATCTCCTCGGACATGGAGGTAATGGTCACGTTCTGGATCGCGGCATCGCTCGATTCGATCTGACCTGCCGTGACCTGGGAAACGAGGTGATTCTGGTTGTCGTCGGTCATCAAACGTGACGCCAAAGCCTGCGACAGAAAGTAGTAGTTGAGCGGATACTTCTTCGCGATCATGTCCCGATTGATGGTGTAACGATAATTGGCCCAATCGGTGAGATAGGTGCGGACTTCGCCTTCGCGGGGGCTGTAGTTCAGGTCCGAATACTGAATTGCCTGCGCACGGCCCATCTCGTCGATGCGAATATAGCGATTCGCGATTGGGCGACGAGCAAGAGACAGATTCATCGCCAGCGATCCGAGCAGCACAACGGTTCCGCAGGCAATGATGAAACGGTATGCCTTCCGCTCGGCGTAGTGGGACGAGTACACCTCGTTGCCGATGCGATCGACGAGTAGCGACTGGTCCGGCGAGAGCGGCGCTTCAATGGGAGCTGTGCGTGTGGACATGGGGAACACTTGTCCTTTCTTTAAGGGTGAGAAACAGATTGGCTGTATAAATTAGAGATACGACAGCCAGAATTGCTATTGCCACAAGCAAAGCCCGGCGTACAGATCTGGATCGAAATAGGCGCCCCAGAAGCAAAATGATCAAAAGGTATCGCAACATACTGTTTCCCCTCATCCAGCCATCATCAGGACAGAAGCCACCGTCCCGCCGACCTTGGACACGCTGTCTGCCATCCCTGCCGTGCCGCCGAAGATCGCCTGCGTCATGCTGGGGATAAAGAGCAGGTTGATGATGAAGGCGATGAAGACCATCGTGCAGGGAATAAGATTCGCTAACCACATCTCCATCGAGTAGGTTCCGTTGAAGGTCTGCTGGATGAATGTGTTCAGAAATCCTGCCCACACGAAGATGAAAGCGGCGGCCACGGCGCGAATCATGGCAAAGCCGAGTAGCACGTCAAGGAAATGAAAGAACTTCCCTCGGAATGTCCTGGTCATCAGCAGCGGAATGAATACCGGACCAAAGAGCGCCGTCACGCCATAAAGGATGAACGAGCTGCAATTGATAAGGAACAGGATCGCTGACGCCAGACCCAAGAGTGCCTGTACAAAGAAGTAGCAGAGAATCTGGACTGGAGCGGTCAGCGACGGCATCGATGTGTTGTCCCCAGCGGTTTTGAGTAGTTGCAGCAAGTTGTCCAAAGAGCTTTGGTCGAATGCCGCCACCATCGCCTGTGCGATGTAGCTGAAGAAATGGTTGAGTCCGAAGCTCGCGCCGGGGAGCGGATTGACCCAGTAATTGATGAGCAGGCAGCAGACGATGAGCCGCAACAGAAAGTGAGTCAGATCGCCCGCTCGGACTGGGTGTGTGTGGAAGCGCAATGTCATCCCGGAGGTGTTCCAATTGACGACCATGCCGATGAGCGTGAACAGGGCGATGCAACTCAGTTCGGTCAGTCCGAGTTGAGTGAGCGCCCCACCATTCTGCGTGGTCAGATTCGTCAGGTTATTGGTGAACTGATAGAGCCAGTCCACACCGGAACTCGCACTCGGTAATGCCAGGGCCAACAAGGTTGGTGAAATCATGGTTGCCACCTCTCTACTGGAATCTGGGGCGGCGCCGGCACGAACGGCCAGCGCCGCAAAGTTTTCAGTCCGCCATTCAGCTCACGGAAGGTAGCTCTGCCAGGTGTTGCTCTCCCCGGCGGCGCTTGCATCATTTGTCGCGCGTTGCTGCTGGACAATGACCGCGGTATTGAGGTCTTCAACAGCGGCATTGCGCCGTTCCATGTTGGCAACGGTCATCTGTCCGGCAAGGCAGGTATGAAGCGAGCCTTGAGCTTGCATCTCGGTCAGCTTCTGCGCCTCGGCTGCGTTCAAAAGGTTGAGCTGTTGGACTTCGCTATTGGTGTCGTCTGAGTTGTCAAATTGATCCGAGAGCAACGCAGAGTTGGCGGTGGCATTCTCGGTCCGATTGCTTCGGTACTGACCCACGGCAGTAAGGCAGTCGGGAGAGATCGAGTCCGCGGTCTCGATCATGGCGAGTTGCGACATGCGGGAACTGCCGAGAGACTGCCCTTGCAGGTAGCTGTTCGTGCCGCTGTTCATCGAAACCGTGGCCGTCTTCCATGCCGTTGTCGATGTTGAAGGTGAGTTGGTATTGAGCGCAATTCTGATGCCCGCCGTCTCGCCAAACATGTTGGCGACATTCGCGTTTTCAAGCTTGTGAAGCGTCGTCTGCCACTGCTGCTTGAGCGAGAAATGGATAATGTTGTTTTTGAGCATGTTGTACTGCGTCTCCAGAGTAGTGAGTTGGGAGACAAGACTGGCGTAGCTGGTCGGGTCGAAGACGATGTCTCCGATTCCGAATAGCGCGAAACCGGGCGTTGCGGTCAGGAGCAAGACGGTCCCGGCGATAAGCCATTTGCGATGTTTCTTGAGTTGAAGCGGCATATAGCCTCCTTGGGCGTTGTTGAATGGTTAGAGGTACGGCGGACAGGTCGGGTCCAGCCTGTCCAGGGTGAAGCAACTCTGGTGATCCATGAGCCAAGACGGGATGTGCATCGCCCTCTCGGTGATCTCAACGAACTCGACCAACGAGCCGGCAACGGCACTCTGTACCGCGGGAATTCTGAGCACTACGAGCACCAGGACGGTCATTGCGGCATAAGCAACGAGCCTGCGGCGATGTGCGGGACGCTCGGTCATATCCCCTCCTCGGCGAGCTGGCGCGCAACCTGCGGAATCATGGCAACCCATTCCTGGCCTGCCCGCTCGATGGCCTCCGCAATGGTGTAGCCGAACTCCTCAAGCCAGTCGGCGCGGTTGAGCACAAGCGCGACGGCGACTTTCTCTCCAGTGGATTGCACAGCCCAGGCATTGTGGCCGCCACACTTCGCACTCCTCGCTTTATTGAGCAAATGGTTGTATCGATCGCTAAATGCGTTCATGAGCCCTTACCTGTTGATCGCCGGTGTTCATAGCGTGGGGTCCATGCGGTGTTCCGCATAGGACGGGATGAGGATGTCGCGGCCCACGTATACGCGTGCGCGCGAGCCTTCTTTGAGCGTGATGATGGGCAGACGATTGAGAAAGTGATTCAATACCTGCTCGCCTTCCGCCGCCGTCTGCTCCGAGATGCCGTTACGAATCTGCGTCGAGGGATCGAGAACGCTGCTGTTGTTCCCGATCTGGGCCAACCCGCCGAGCCCGCCAATGGCCGCCGCCGCGCCGAAGGCCATCAGATACCCGTGATCGACCTTGGTAGCAAGACCTGTTGTCCCAATTGGATCGAGTCCGATGTACTTGTCGAAGTCGAGCGAGAAACCATCTGGGCAGACGGCTCGATGGAAGGTAACGAACATCTTGCGCTGCTCGGCGTTCCCTACGCTCTGCACGGAGCCAATGAGGCGTGTCCCCTGGGGCATGAGCAACTGTTGATGGTCGTGCGAGTAGTAGTCGGTCGTGAGCATGACCAGAATCGGCCCGTTGAGACCGCCGTCGATGTGGTTGGTAACGACACCCTCAAGGACAGTTCCCTCGAAGATTCGATAGAGACGCCCCTGATACTGGTCGAGCTCATACGGCCCTATCGGGTCGGCCTTGGCATTCGCATTCACCTGCAGGGCAGCGGGCTGGCTGGACGCCGCGCCGCCCGCTACATCAGTAGTGGTCTTGCCCAGCGGCGTTTCCGCCGCTGGCGGGGCCATAGCGGCGAGCGCGGGAGTACCGCTCGAATGGTCGAAGTCAAGCGCCACGGTTCCGCTGTTGATCGCGTCCTGCTTCTGCTTTTCCCGTGCCAATGCCTTTTGTTTCGCCTCGGCCTGGGCCTCGGACACATTGGAAGTGTGTTGCGGCGCATTGGAACTCGCGCCGTAGAGCGTGTCCCGCTGCGCCGTGGTCATCGGCGCGGCGTTGACGGACTCGGGGCCGGGAGCGCCTTCGGTGGCCTGGAACGTTTGCATAGCCGCAACCAATTGCTGCTGGCGCTCACGCTCCTCGGCGTCATGTTTGGCTTGCAACTGCTGTTGTGTCTCGAAGCTCGATACCTGTTGCGCATTGGGCGAAACAGGGCGCATCTGTAATGCGCTCGCCGGGGCCGCCTTCTTGTTGCCACGCAGCAGGCTTGATACGTTGGCGATGCCGAGTAGGCCGAGAATCGCCACCAGGGCAATCACCACAGGCATACCCTTCTTGAGCGGCGGCTTCGCCTCCGGCTGCTCGGGAATCGTTGCGGGAGTGTTTGGATTAAGTTCCGTCATGGCTACTTCGTGCCTCCCACGCGATGAAAATCGACCTTCTGTTTGCCGATGGCGAGATACCCGTTCTCCAGCAGCTTCGGCACGGTATAGAGGCCACCATTGAAATCGAAGTTGATGAGTGACGGCTTCTTGTCCTTCACTTCGTAAAGGGCGGGCGTTTCCTGAAAGACGCCGCGCAGATAAGTGAACTTGTCGTCGTGCCAGATTTGCAGGAGTCCAAGTCCCTTGGCCTTCTTCTCGTCCCACACGTAATCAAAGTGCAACGAGCCCGGGTACTCCGAGCGGTACTCCTCTGCCTTGGTCTGCTCGGCTTTGAGTTCCGCGGCCTGAGCGGCCTTCGCGGCAGCAGCTTCCTGTTTCGCTTTATCCAACTCGACCGCAGGTACGAATACGGGAAGCTGTGCCAGACGGTCCTTTGCAGTCTGGTCGCCGGGATTGATAAAAACCTTGGAATCGAAATGCGGATCGGGGTCATTCGATACCTCGCGAAGTGCAAGCGTATACTCGTTGCCGTGATCGGAGACAATGTGGATGTCGGTGGCGGCGTTTGCGGTCTTGGGCTTGATGCTGATAAAGCGCGAAGCCACATGACCACCGTCAAAGATCCAGTTCACCGTATCGCCAGCGAAGACATTGGCTACTTTCTCCTCGGTGGGCAATACAATGAGCGTCGATTGCAGCAAGCCCGCGCGCACCTGCGGCGGCGTCTCCGCTTCGGTGACCATGACCGTGCGCGGCGCGCTGGGTTGGAGTGGATGCGGGTCAAGATGGGGGTCAGGCGCGGCATGAAGCGAGCCGGAGGCGAGCATCAAGCCAAGACCGATGGAGACAGGAATTGGAGGTCTCATAGCGTTCGTTTCCTTTCTGCGGTGAGTTGTTGGTTACGCGGTTTCACCCTGGGCAGAGCGTGCGATGCCCTCGGCGAGGCCGTATTTGGCAATGAGCTTGGCCCGGCGCACGCGGTCTTTGGGCTTGGTTGAGAAAGCCGCGTAGCTGCGGCTGTCGAGATTGAGCCGAATAACTTTGGTCAACCCGTCCCGGCGCATATACAAGCCTTCGCGGTCCTGCAAGCTCTCGAAGAGAGTCAACTGTTGCTCGTTCATCTTGAAGAGTTCCGCGTACCGCTTGCGATTGAAGGTGGCATCCTTCAGAAAGAGAAAAGACGTGCAGGAGTTCACGATACTGTCGGCGTTTTCGCCAAGGTCTTCGGCGGACTGGCCGATCATGGTTACTCCGCCGAGGTTCTTGCGCACAGTCTTGATGGAGGCGAGCGCGCCATCCAATAGCTGCTTGTTCTTCATCGAAGAGAAAATCTCCTCGATGAGGATGTGTTTGGGAACGCCGAGATTGGCGGGGTTGTAAAGCACATCGTTGATGCGGCGCAGAAGCCAGACCATTACGGGCTCGATCAGGTCGGCGTACTGCTCGTTGTTGACGCCCTGGAAGTCGAAGCATTGCAGGCGCGACAGCGACAGGCTGTCCTCCACATTATCGAAAACCGCGTGATAGACACCGTTGCCAACCCACTTCGACAGATACCGGTCCAGCTTTTTGGGCAGAAAGAGATTCGACAGGCGGCGGTTCTCAGGATCGAGTAGGTACATATCCCGCACGGCTTTGTGAATCACGTCGTCGTCTTCCGGCTCCAGTTCCGCGCCACCGTTCGTCAGCAATAGCTTGACGAACGAATAAAGAAAGGTGATGTTGCTCTCGGTCGGCTCCAGTGCAAACGGATTCACGCGCGGACCGTCTTTGCCGATGCGGTCTACACGGCCGCCATACAGCTCGACGACGCTTTCATAGCTGCCGCCGATGTCGAAGATGTACGTGTATCCGCCATATTTCTGCTCATGGGCAATGGCAATATTTCCATGAACTGACTTTCCACTGCCCGTAGGCCCGAGAATCAACATGACCCGCACGCCGTCTACGTACACGTCCTGAAAGAACGGCGTCCGTGTGCGTGTCTCGAAGATGTTGAGGTACTCATTGTCGAGGTCTTCGGAATACGGATGGCCGGGATTCGGTGCGAAGATGGAGGACAGGCGAGCATGATGGTCCTCGGCCAGCCACATCGGAAAGACGTTGAATTTATGGTTGCCGGGAAACATAGCATAGAACGCCGAAAGGTTGCCCAGCGTTTCCTCCATCACCTGCGCCCGCGCGTCGACGAAGATGCGATGCACGGCGGGCGCAATGCCGCGCAGTTCTTCCACGCTGCGCGCGGCCACAAGCAAGCGAAGCGAGTATTCGCCCTGCGCTTTCTTGTCGAGCGAGCGGATCACTTCGCCAAGGTCGTCGACCTGGGTATTGGCGGCGCGCGCTCCGGCACCGGTTTCAAGTGACGCAGTGTCGCGTCCGCTCATGACGCGCGTCAATACACCAACTTTGAAGAAGGAGATAAACTTTTCCTGGGCGTCAATCTCGCTGCGCGCCGCGGTGGTGGACTTCGGCCGCCACGTCGAGCACAGGATGCTGTCGCAGTCGAGTGTCATCAGGCCGGAGAACAGGCACGGCCTGGACGCTTCCGGCGTCGTCTTCAACGAAAACATCTGGACATATCGCCGACCGATGGTGAGGTGGTCACTATGCCACTCGACCGGACTTTTCACGATCTGCCGGTCCACGCCGTCATCGGTGCGCAGAGTGTCCCCGGCTGCCCACTCTGCGAGATTGAACAGGTAGCTGAAGAACTTGTAGATGGCATTCTTTTCGAGTAACTTCAATCCGAGTGAACTGCCGAGATGACCTTCGAGCAGCATGGCCGTTTTGTCGAGATCGGCCAGCATCCGCCCAGTGTCTGCGGCATGTTCCTGGGGCTTGAGTGCGAAGGCCGCCGTCTTCGGCGGCTCCAGCGTCAAGCACCAATGCAGATCGATGCGCCGAAAGCCTGCTGTTTTTTCGAGGAATGCCACCCGGTCGTCTACGAACACCTGCGTGACCGGATTGGAGTAATGCTCTTTCCCTGGCAGGTCGAAGCCCGACATGACGCGGGAGTACTGATACAAGCAGCCCCCTTCGGGCAGGCCGCGGAGCGCGCCTTCAATCGAGCGCATCTCGGCTCCAAGTTCTTGATCGGTCAATCCTTCTTCGTCAATGCCGGCGAGTGAAAACAGGCAGCCATAGCCGCCACCCTTGAGTGCGAAGATCCGCTCATTGACAAAGCGTGCAATCGGAACGATACTGCACGCGGCTCCGGCCTTGGCGAACCATGGCGTGTGTTTCAATTGCTCAGTGTTTGCGCGGGTCATAGTAGGACCTCTGGTTCAAACTCAATCCCCAAAGCTCGAACATTTTGGGGTGTTTGCGGACGATCAGCCATGCACTCACGGCGAGCGCAGGAAAGGCGATCATCGCCACCACGCGAAACCCAACGAGGAAAACCGTTACGCAGACGAATACGATCGCCATCCATGCTGTGAGGTCGAGGCCCAGCTTGGCCCTCGGTCGATTCAGCGCCTGGTTGATTGGTAACGGTTCTCCCCGCTTGGTCATGGCCGCCACCTACTGCATCGTCTGCCCGGTGAGCGAGCCAATCCAGCCGGCGCCCCATCCGAGCACGCCAGCGCCGAACAGCGCGCCGAAGAGACCCGGAATAGCGTCCGCGAAACGTCCGCTGAGCATCCGTATTCCGGCGAAGATCAGGCCGCCGAAACAGATCACAGCGCCTGCGTATATGGCGAAAGTTTTGAAGGTAGTCATCAGCGTGGTCGCCCCGGAGAAGTCCATCGTCCCCTGGGCGTGGGCGATATTGGCGACGCCTGCGAATGCAAGGGCCACAAGCGTTGGCCCCATCGCGCGCGCCGCGCGGAAGAGATTGCGTTGAAGGGAGAGTTGCGCCAATCGCTTGGCAAGGCGGGTTGTCTGGCGGGGAATAACGGCAATGCTGGCGTGGAACATCGGCACCTCCCGCGGCCCGTGAGGAGCCGCGATATGCCGTGAACGTAAGCCCAATCCGCGCCCCGCGTCCAATAACTTTCTGGGCGTGGGTTATAACTTTTTGGGATTTTGCCGGCCGTTCTCCAGATTTAGACGTGCCGATTTGCTTCTCTTCCGACCACTGGCCAGATCGGGATCTCGCCCTGCTTACCCAGAGTCGCACCAGCCACAGCATCCTCCGTATACAAGGTGGAGTTAAGCTCCGTTTCCCCGAATCGCCTTAAGAGCAACCCACCAAACCGGCGAGGCGCCGGGGCGTCACCACCGGCGGCGCCCCTAACCAAATAGCCAAAGGAGGCTCAATGGCTGCCCGCCATTCTATCGAAACCACTCTCGTCCGCTTCGCGCGGCATCTCTACGCACGCCGTGGCCTCGGCGAGGTCACCGTCCAAAACGACATCTCGGCGATCCGGCGCCTCGCGCCCATGATCGGCCTCGAACCGACACCGAGGGCAATCGAACGGCACATCGAACGGATGCATAAATCGGGAGCTTCCTACTCCCACATCGTCAACACCTCGATCGCTCTCGAAGTCTACTCCGCCTTTGTCGGGCGTCCTATCAAGCTCGGCCGGCCGAAGAAGCCGCGGCATCTGGTGCGCGGCACGCTCTCCGAGGCGGAAGTCACGCTGCTGATTGCGGCCGCTCGCAGCTTGCGCGAACGCGCGATGATCGCAACGCTCGCCTACGCCGGACTGCGCAACCGCGAACTGTGCCGGTTACGGGTCCATGATGTCGACCTGGGCAGCCAGACGCTGCATATCCAGGCCACCAAGACACAGAAGGATCGATACGCGCACATCGCCGCGCCGTGCGTCAGCCTACTGGCCGTGTACTTGCGCGAGCGCGGCGGCCAACCCAGCGATCAGCTTTTTGTCTGTCTTCGCAACGGACGGCCCTACACGCAGCAGAGCCTGCGCAAGATGGTTCGCGAGGCCGGAAAACGCGCGAATTTGAAGAAGCGCGTATACCCACATTTACTTCGACACAGTTTAGCGACTTGCCTGCTTCATCGGGGTGCTCACTTGCTGGCAATCAAGGAGCAGCTTGGCCACGCCTTTGTCGAGACGACGATGATCTACGTCCACTCAAACCCAGACCACACGCAGATGCAGTACCGGATGCACGCCCCTTCTTACCTTTGAACCCTGGCGGGCCGAGGACAACGTCGGCCCGCGAGTCATCTCGCTTGCCGTGAAGTGACGCACCTCACATCGCAACCATGCTTAGTAACCATTTTTATATATTTAAGAGTAACTACCCTGTTTCCACGTTATCCACAACCAAGCCGAATTTAACTCGAAAGTAACTTAGACATGGCTCAAAAACCGCGTATACTCCGAGAGATTCAGCATTCACAACTTCGTATGCTTTGAGCGGTCGTTCTACTTGCGTGATTCTTACTCGCGGCAGAACGAGAGGGCGATTTCGTGCGCTCTCGGCGCTGTCAATCACATGCGGAGAAGTTCAAGCGATTTCGGAGCGCGAACAGAGAACGATGGAAACGAGAGGACTGAGGAAAATGATTAAGTCTGCGTGCATGAGGCTCAGTTTAGTTTTGTCGTTGCTGACGGCGGTTGCAGCGGCGCAGACAGGAACACCTGTGACGAACAGCAACAACGGGGTTTCAGGAGCGGTGCCGGTCTACTCGGGGACTGCCACATTGGGCGCGGGGAGCGCCTCCCCCATCACTGTCTCCGGCAGTAACGTCGGGACAGGCACGAGGGACCTTCGAGTCTAGCAAGAGAGCATTAGTCGGTCGCGGCATTCAATCATCAGAAGCCGAAATGCGGATAGGAGCGATAAGAGATGGGGACCATACGGAAGCAGATTCTTGGATGGGCATTTTGCGTCGCAGCTTGCGTGCTGAGCTGTGCGGCACAGACAACGGTAACTACCAGCGGCGGTTCGGCAAACACCGTCCCGATGTTTGTAGGTCCGGCTACAGGGGACTCATCAATTGCAAACTCCCCCATCACGGTTTCGAACAGTAACGTTGGCATTGGCGTCGCGGGCGCGTATCCATTGGGTGTGCTCGATGTTAAGGGCGCGACGAATCAGCATGTAGTTATTCTGGCCAACGATAACGGTAATGATTTAGGAGTCCCCGGAATCGTTTCTATTGCCGATGGAGGCACGAGTTATGAGCCGCTGGGGTTTTACGCGACCAGCTACTACTTCGGTATGGGAAATGTCGGGATCGGGACGACGACGGCAAATGGAACCTTGGATGTTGAAAGGTTCCAAAGTGATAATGGCGTAATCCTTCAACTGGGGAATTATTACAGCGGTGTTAGCTTCCAGTTTTCAAGAAGCCCGACCACGGGCGCGTTGTCTCTTCAAGGCACTCAAACTGGCAATAACAATATTGTGTTAGCTCCAACTAGTGGCAATGTCGGCATTGGCACGACGTCACCTGCTAGCATGCTGTCCGTCGGTCCTTCGTCACAATTTCAGGTAAGTTCGGTCGGCGCAGTGACAGCGCCTTCTGTGACATTCACCGGGGCAAACGGAGGCACGCAAACAACTCCATGGACGGGCGTTCTTTGCGGCGGCGACTACGCCGAAGCCGTCAATGCGAAAGGATCGCTGAAAACCTACGAGCCCGGCGACGTGCTGGTGATCGGCGATGGCGTCGATGGAGAAGTCCAGAAGTCTGTTGATCCGTACTCGACCATGGTGGCCGGAATCTATGCAACTAAGCCAGGTGTGATCGGGCGGCGACAATCGTTGCTGAAGGAAGCCGAAGAGATTCCGATGGCGATGATCGGCATCGTGCCCACCAAAGTGACAACAGAAAATGGACCGATCCATCGCGGCGATCTGCTGGTGACTTCTTCATCCATCGGCTATGCCATGAAGGGAACCGACCGCGGACGGATGTTGGGCGCGGTGATTGGCAAGGCCATGAGTTCGCTTGAATCGGGCACCGGCGTCATCGAGGTCCTCGTCACGTTGCAATAGAGCCGGCATTCGGATGCTTGGCCAGATGGCTCTTGCATCGCTGCCTTTTAGACGTCTGTACAGAATATGCACCACGAGGTATCCATGTCTCGGCCCAATCGTCCCACCATTTCGTTCCCTGGATTCGTCTGCACTGTTGCTGTGCTCTCATTGCCGGTCATTTCTGCGGCACAAATCACGGATGTGACGAGCATGACGGCGACTCCAATTCCCGGCGTCGGTCATGACTATTTACACGACATGAACGAGATTGTGAGCCCTGCCAATGGGTCTTTGAGCATTCGCATTGCCGCGCCTACGCCGCATGAGCGCGGATTGAACTTCCCGATTTTTGCGTACACGTATGATTCCGCTGGACAAATCACGATGAACATGATCCCGACGCCGGTGGGGTGCGGTGGGGCGATCTACCAATGCACTGGCGTAAATGTAGCCGGACCGAACCTGACAACGCCCAACCTCTGGCCAAGCTTTCCGGGCGCAGTCTCCTCTCAGAACATCAGCCTCTCGTTTAGCCAGGGCGTTGGTCATACTCCGGATACATGCTCTTATACCGGGGACTATATCTATGTCGATCTCCAGGGCGGTCGCCACTCCCTCGGTTTGCAAACGAACCTCAACAATCAACAGGGGGCCGGATGCCCTTATTTTGCGAACGGCGTGAGCGAGAGAGATTACGGAGGGGACCTTCAGTTCCACGCGGTCAACGGATTGACAGGGTTTCTGATCGATAATCATGGAGATCTTCTTGGAGGTGGCCTTACAGGCGGTGAAGATACGAATGGGAACAATAGAAATGGAACAGGGAGGCCGTGGTCAGTAACTTACGGAACCGGAGCACAGCTCTACAGCCCCTTGTCAATGACCGTGCCAGGTTACTCCGTGCCCTACACATATACTTATGCAGCCGCACGTGGAAGCGCTACATCCTTGACGTCAACGCTTGTTTCAAGCGCATCGAACGGGACGTGCAGCGGCCCTGAAGCGGGGCTTGTAGGGAGCCCGTATGCCCTTCAGCAGTTGAATCTGCCGAATGGCCAGTATTACAAATTCGGATACGAGGCAGTGTACGGCTTGGTGAATAGCATTACATATCCAACCGGTGCGAAGGTCAGCTACACATGGGGACTGAATAGCCAATCCGAGATGACCGGGTACATTGAAAACAACACTATTGGCGAGGCGGTTGCAAACTCTTCGACTTGCTATTTTATTCATGATTGGCCTGCCATTCAGTCTCGTGTGGTTTATTTTGATGGCGTGACCAAGGCGCTTGAACAGGATTTTTCCTACACGACCACTTGGTCGACCGGCGGAGCGAACCCATACGGAATGCCAGCGGGCGCTCAGTATTGGACAAGCAAAACAACGACAGTAACGACCACAGATTGGCTCCGCGCTGGTCATCCCAGCTATCAGACAATTTATACCTACATTCCATCTATCTCGTGGCCGCAGGACCCGACAAGCACGGCAGCGCCATCCGAGTCGCCTCTGGAAGCAAAGGTGGTTTACAAGGACACAACCGGGAGCGTTCTGAGAACGGTCACAAAGAGTTGGAACAACGAATTGGCAGGAGAATGTACGACACTCCCAAATGGCCAAACTTCGGGGAAGTTTTATACGTATGAGTCTTTCACTTGGCCTTCCGGCTTTGGAACTACCCCACAGGGTACCGATCAGATCACTGATGTTCAGGAGTACGACTATGGCTCTGTAGCTACTCCCTGCCAGAATCCCGGCACCACCCCAGCGCGCGAGACCAAGACGACTTATGCATCTTTGGGGAACACTCCATATTGGCCGAGCGGCCAATATATGTCCGACAGACCTTCAGCGGTTCAAGTCTACGACCACGGGACCCTTGTTTCTGAGACCGACTACTCTTACGACCAGGCCGCAGTGACGGCCGCGCCTCAGCAGCCAATCTACGGACACGACACGGTCTACAGCGCGTCGTCGCCTGCACAGCCTCGAGGCAACGCGACGACAATTACGAAGCAATGCTTCACGTCTGCTGGGTCATGCCAGAACTCGATTACGACACTTACCTATGACGAGACCGGACAGGTTATTGCGGTGAAGGATGGCCGGGGCAATACTACTTCTTTTGATTACACCGATAACTATACAAGTGATGATGGTGCGCCCCCTTCAGGGTGGTACACAAATACATATGTGTTTGCTGTCTCGCCACCCAGGACGAATGGGCGTGCACACGGCTCAACCTATCAATATGACTATGAGAAGGGCGAATTGCGCCTTGCGATAGATGAAAACGGTCAACAATCTCAATATTCCTATTACGGCAACAACTATTGGAATCGCATAATGGAGGCCACTTTAGCAGACGGCGGACAGAAGAGCTATACCTATTCCGACGCTGGTCCCAATCCCAGCGTTTCGACCTCCACGCTCATGAATTCCGGCGAATCGGAGACCTCCACGTCGATGATGGATGGTGTGGGACATGTACTTTACGTGCAGACGTCCGATCCCTTTGGGCCGGATACCGCCCAAACCACCTATGACGGAAACGGGCGCGCTATGACGATATCCAATCCCTTCCGGGGATGCCCTGCGCCAGTCAACCCATATCCCGGATGCACTCCGCCATCCAACACAACGACAACCTATTACTTCGATGCGCTGGGAAGGTCTATTGAGACGAGCGAGCAGGATGGCAGCACTCTTCAGTCATGCTACGACGGAGTAGTCTCCTCGCCCGCTGTCTATTGCAGCACCCATCTCGGAAGCCTGACGACTGGCACCTGGGCGGACTCGACGGATGAGAATGGCAATCATTGGCAGCGCACTTCGGACGCTTTCGGAAGGTTGACTGAGGTTATGGAACCAAGCGGTTCTTCCAAAAGCGCCAGCATGGAGACAGACTACACGTACAACATGTTGAATGATCTGCTTTCTGTGACGCAGTGGGGCGGTCCAAAGTACTCGGCAGGAGCCAGGAGTCGATCATTTACATACGACAGCATGTCGAGACTGCAGACAGCCGCGAACCCTGAAACGGGTACGATCTGCTACGGCCAGTGGAGCGGATCAAATTGCGGGGGCGGGTATGACCAGAATGGAAACCTCCTCTATAAGACCGACGCGCGTGGCTTCACGACTTCGTACACTTATGACCCTTTGAACCGTGTGGTTTCGAAGACATTTCCGAACGACACGACCGGAACGGCGATCTCGTGTTTCCAATACGATACATCCTCAATTCCTTTGTCGGGCGGGTATCTGAGTGGGCGGTTGACGAATGCGTGGACGCAGGCCACAAAGACAGCGTGCACGGGTTCGTCGCCCTATTTTGCGCCTGTGACGGGTTCGTTCCTCACGCTAAGGTCGATGGCGTATGACACAATTGGCCGCCTCGCCGCCGCACAACAACAGCAGTGCATTGGATCACAGTGCTCCGCTCCAACGAGCTATTCGCTCAACATGCTTTACGATTTGGCCGGGAATTTGAAGCAGTTAACGAACCCTGTGGGCGCGGCGGGGCAATCCTTGACGTTGCTCAACTATTTCGATACTGCGTCACGGCCGTGCCTGACAACGAGCAGTTGGAATGACAACTCTCCGTCAAATCTGTTCCAGACCAATCCAAGCACTGCAACTCCTGGCTACGCTCCGTTTGGTGGGCTGCTGAACTGGTACATGGGTTCTTCTTCTTCCGGGGCCTCGACTTCATGCAGTTCATCGCCGGCTTCGCCAATGAACGTAACTCAGGGCTACACGAACCGTTTGTGGGTGAACGGCATTTCGGCTACCGGGCAAATTCCTTAGGTCTGAGTGGAGTCATGAGGCGATGCACGTACGCAGAACCTGGATCCGACAACCGGCTTCGAGTGCTCAACGACGCCGATGGGGGAGTTTTGAGAATGCGCAGGACGATCGACGAAGGTGTTTATCAGCGTGGGCGCAGTATTGGTGACGCTGAAGTAACCGTCGCGTTTCGAGCGAGACCTGCAGTTCGTCTTCCGGGAGGCGGGACGCGGATGAAAGCATGGCGGTGGTTGCTCGGAGGAACGGTCTTCGCACTCGGCGTGGGAGCGACGTATGCGCAAACGCCTGTTCTTAGCAACA
>Ga0182030_10012522_pt1 | contig 16974 bp, 18 predicted proteins | sample 812S3MmetaG_FD_121299 | JGI IMG/M metagenome (GOLD analysis project Ga0182030, IMG submission 121299) | Permafrost microbial communities from Stordalen Mire, Sweden - 812S3M metaG (Illumina Assembly) | ecosystem: Environmental > Terrestrial > Soil > Wetlands > Permafrost | place: Sweden...
CATCGGCGAAATCGCCGCCAGAACAAACCTGCTGGCGCTCAACGCGACGATCGAGGCCGCGCGAGCCGGCGACGCGGGCAGGGGTTTCGCGGTGGTCGCCTCCGAGGTGAAGGCACTCGCCAACCAAACCGCGCGTTCGACCCAGGAGATCGCCGGTCACATCGAGCAGGTTCGCTCGGCGACCAAGGCCTCGGTCACGGCGGTGTCGCGGATCGAGCAGACCATCACCGAGATCAGCGCCATCGCCATTTCGATCGCGGCGGCGGTTCAGCTTCAGGGCGTCGCGACCGAGGAGATCGCCCATAACGTGAACCAAACGGCGAATGCGACGAACGAGATGACATCACGCACCACCGATGTCGCCGCGGAGGCCGTCGAGACCGGCCGTCAGGCGGAGGACGTGCGCGACAACGCCACCGGCCTGCACGCATCCGTGGAGGGATTGCGCCATTCCGTCATTCGCGTTGTGCGTACCGCCACCTCGGATGTGGATCGGCGTCTCAACGAGCGGTTCAAGGTTGACCTTGCCTGCCGGTTGACCGTGGCCGGTCAGATCCATTCCGCCTCACTCGCCGATTGGTCCGACAGCGGCGCGCATATTCGCGGTGGTCCACCCATCCAGGATGGCGCCCACGGTGTGCTCGACATCGATGGCGTCGGTTTTCCGCTGCCGTTCATTGTCAAACGCGGCGAGAGCGACGCGCTGCGCGTGGTGTTCGAGTTGGACGCGGCAACCGCTGTGCGGTTCGGCGGCATGCCGGCGCGAATGGCGGCTCGAGCCGCCGCCTGAACCTGGGCCCGCGCCGGGGTCGTGCCGCTCCTCTGAACGGCCAACCTGAGCGCGAAGCAGCGTCAATCGCGCGAGCGACCTTCGCCCGCTGTCCACACCCATCGCGGACACTCGAGTTGGTTCACCCCCACCATCAAGCGCCCTTGAACACGCCCTTCCGCTTCTCGACGAACGCCTTCCTTGCTTCTTTCGCGTCCTCGGAATGTTGTAGGATCGGACTGGCGTTGGACGTCAGCGCCATGGTGTTTTCCAGCGTGGTGTCCACCGCCGTGCGCATGATCCGCTTGCTCACCCACTGCACCAGAGGCGGAATCGCGATCATCCGCGCGCACAATTCGCGAGTGAATTCCTCCAGCTTTTCCGACTCCACGAGGTGGTTGAGCATGCCCCACTGATACGCCCGCTCGGCGTCCAGATGGCCGGTGTAGACGAACTCCAGCGCCCGCCCGAGGCCGACCATCTTCGGCAGGTAATATGATCCGCCATTCTCGATGATCTGCCCGGCGTTGTGGTAGCCGATGAAGCGGGTGCGCTCGCAACCGATCCGGATATCGCAATGCAGCGCCATGTCCATGCCGGAGCCAACGGCGGCGCCGTTGATCATCGCGATCGTCGGTTTGCGGATCAGCGAGATATCGCGATGCAGGTCCGTGAAGCCGTGGAAGAAATGCTGCCGCGTGCCGTCCAGTCCCTCATGCGGGCTGCGATTGCCGGGGAAATTTTCGCCAGGGTTTTCCCGCGACGCCAAATTGGCGCCCGAGCAAAAGCCGCGCCCGACGCCGGTCAACACGATGACCCTTATGTTGGGATCGTCATCGCCGGCCCGCATGTATTCGCCGACCTTGGCCACGGTGCTGTTTTCCTCGGCGGTGCCGACCAGGGCGTTCATCCGCTCCGGCCGGTTGAATTTGATCCAGAGGATGCCGGACTCTTCCGGTTCATAGAGCAAATAGTCGACCAGTCTGGGTCCCATGGCGTGCTTCCTCCTTCGGGGTTCGCGTTGGCGAATTATAGGGCGAGGATCGCCGGATCGAGAAACGCGGGCTCCGGCGGGAAATCGGTTCGGCCGCATCTCGTTGTGTGAATCGTTAAGACTTACTTCACACCTGGCGCGCAGAGTCTGTCCGCTACCATCCAACCAGGACAGTTCCATCATGAGTATCTCAGGCGTATCCGGCCTCGCGGGCGCGTCGTTCGCGCAGCAGACTCAGGCACCGGCGGCTCAGGCCAGCACCCAGGCGACCAGCCGGCCGCACCATCACCGCCGCGAGAGTGGCGGAACCGCGCCGCCGCCTCCCAGCGCGCCGCCGCCGGCCACCACGACGGCCAAGGGCGGCGTCAACACGGTCGCATGAACGGGGGGGCGCCTGAAGGGGGCGCACGGCCGGAGTGCCCGAACGAGGTGTAATCTCTCGCGACGAGGGATTGAGCCGCGCGTTGACGTTCGCTCGCGGCCTGGCGGCGCGCGGGGAAGACGACGCGGCCCGTCAGGCATATGTCGATGTGTTGCGGCTCGATGTGACGCACTTCGCGGCGTTGACCGAGATCGGCGTGCTGGCGCTTGCCAGCGGCCATCGCTCCGCCGCGCGCACCGCGTGGGAACAGGCGGTGGGGTGCCATCCCGACAACCCGGCGGGACGGGTCAATCTGGGGATCCTGCTGTTGGACGACGGCGATGCCGAGGCCGCGCGACCGCATTTCGAGGCGGCTCTGGCGTTCGATCCGGCGTTGCCCGAAGCGCATCAGGGCATGGCGCGCGTGCTGACGGAGCTTGGGTTGGACGCGGGAGAGCACTGGCGTCTGGGTTTCAGCGGTCACGCGGTCGTGGTCCGGCCATTCCGCGGGGTTGGGACCGGCGTGCGGCTGTTGCTGCTGGTGGCCGCGCGCGGCGGCAATATCCCGACCCGGCACTGGATCGATGAACGGCGTTTCACGGTCACCGCGATTTACACTGATTATTTCGATGTGACACGGCCGTTGCCGCCGCACGATCTGGTGATGAACGCGATCGGCGACGCCGATCTTCGCGGTTTGGCTCTGGTGCGCGCGGAGGCCATGCTGGCGGACGACACCGTGCATGTGATCAATCCGCCCGCGCTCGTCCGCGCCACCGGTCGCGTCGAAATGGCGCGGCGATTGGCGGACATTCCCGGCGTGATCGCGCCCGGAACGCGACTGCTGCCGAGAGCGAGGGCCGCTTCGGGCGAAGGGATGCGCTTTCCTTCGCTGTTGCGCGCACCCGGCTTTCACACCGGGCGGCATTTTGTTTTCGTTCCCGAGCGTGACGCGTTGGCGGCGGCGGTGGCATCACTGCCCGGCGAAGCCCTGCTGTCGATCGAGTATCTCGATGCGCGCGGTCCGGATGGAATGGCGCGAAAGTATCGCGTTATGTTTATCGGCGGGGAAATATACCCATTGCATCTGGCGATCTCGGCGGATTGGAAGGTGCATTATGTCACCAGCGCCATGGCCGCCAACGCGGCGTATCGGGAGGAGGAACAGCGCTTCCTGAACGACATGGCGGGCGTGCTCGGCGATCGCGCGATCACGGCCCTGCGCGCGGTTGGGGAAACTTTGGGCCTGCATTACGCCGGCGTGGACTTCGCTCTCGGCCCGGACGGGTCGATCCTGGTGTTCGAGGCCAACGCGACCATGGTCATCGCGGCCCCTGGGCCCGAAGCGCTGTGGGATTATCGGCGCGAGGCGATCGGGCGGGCGCTGGACGCGGCGCGAGGGTTGTTGGACCGCGGATTTGACGAGGCGACACGCTGAAACGATCGGCGCTACGGATCCGTGATATTTTGCCGTTTAAGGCGACGCCCAGCGATTATCGCGTCAGGTGGTCGTTCCCCTCTCGTCATCCGCGGGCCACCCTCGTCATCCCCGAGCCACTTTCGTCATCCCCGGGCCATCCTCGTCATCCCCAGGCTCGACCCGGGGTCCAATCGCCGCACAGTGCCTGGATGGATCCCCGGGTCGAGCCCCATAGGCGCAAAGATAGCACGGCGAGCGGGGGCGCACCTTCCGTCCCCCGTCATGGTCCGGTCAGGCCCGGTGATGACGAGGAAGGCCGGCGCGTCGGGCGACCCGTTTATTGTCGCGCGTCGTCCAAGCGTGGCTCGACGAACACGACGTGGCATTGGCGAAGCATCGACCCCGGATACGAGCGGCACGCGTCGCGGTGTACCGCGCCGCTTCAATCACGCCGCGGCGGCCTGTCCCGTCTCGGGAAACTCCACGATCCGCCAGTAATGCTCCAGCATCAGAATCGCGTTCTGAAACCCCTGCTCCTGCTGAAACTTCAATACGTACCCGGCGACATTCTTCGCGTAAGCCCGTGTCCGGTCCTCGGCCAGCGCCGACGTCGTCATCACGAACACCAGCGTCGAGCGCAACGCCGGATCGGCCCGCAACTCCTCGAGGAATTCCAGGCCACCCATCCGCGGCATATTCAAATCCAATAGCACCAGCAGCGGCGACGGCAATTTCTCGTGACCGTTTTCGCCACGCAGCCGCTCCAGCGCCTCGATGCCGTCACGCGCCGCCACCACCGGATTGGTAATCTTCAACTCCCGTAACGATCGCCGGATCGCCATCGTATCGACCCGGTCGTCGTCCACCACAAGAATGGTTACTGAACTGCCGTTCATCGCGCGTCTGTCCTCCACATGAGACGGTCCTCCCCATGACAATCGCCAACCGCGTCGGGGAGAAACCGCGCCGCCGCTCCGATCCGTCCGCGACCGTACCGTCGCGCGCGCTGAACCGGGCATCGCCGCATCCCCACAAACTGACGCCCACACCTGAGCAGACAAACCTTAGCGGCGTGTTAAAATACAGCGCCCAGAGCGACCGAAGCGAAGCCGCCACCGGGACCCGCCCGCGTGCAACGACCCACACTTTGTGCCAGCCTCGGCCATCGGACACACGGGGAGGAACCATCGATGGAAGCGGGATTTCTGGGTGTCGGCAATATGGGCTTGCCCATGGCCGGCAAGCTGCTCGACGGCGGCCACCAACTGACGGTGTTCGACATCCGCGAGGCCGCGATGCAACCGCTGCTCGCCCGCCAGGCCCGCCGGGCGACGTCGCCAAAAGACCTGGCCGATCAATGTGAGATCGTGCTGGTCTCGCTCCCCACCCTCGCCGCGTTCCGCGCGGTCGCCTTCGGGCCGGATGGCCTGATCCACGGCAAGGCGATGAAATTGCTGGTGAGCACCTGCACCGTCGGCGTCCCCTTCGTGAAGGAAATCGAGCAGGCTATGGCGGAAAAAGGCGTCACCGTCGTCGATTGCCCGATCTCCGGCGGCCCGCCCGGCGCGCGAGCGGGCACGCTGTCGGTCATGGTCTCCGGCGATCCGGCGGCGGTGGAGCGCGTGAAACCGATGATTGCCCTCTGGGGCCGCACGCTGACCGTCGCCGGCGACAAGCCCGGAGCCGCGCAGGTGCTGAAGCTGACCAACAACATCCTCTCCGCCGTCAGCCTCGCCGCGACGGCCGAAGCCTTCGTGATGGGCGCGAAAGCCGGTCTCGACCCCGAGGTCATGCTGTCCGCCGTCAACGCCGGCAGCGGCCGCAACAGCGCCACCGAGTCCAAATTCCCTTTGTCCGTCCTCACGCGGTCGTTTGATTACGGCGCCGAGATGCATATCCTGATGAAAGACATCGACCTCGCCATCGCCCAGGGTGAGGATCTGGGCGTGCCGATGTGGGTCTGCCAGGCGGCGCGGCTGGTGTTCAAACACGCGATGGGCAAGGGCGCGGCGAAGGAAGACCTGACCGCGATCGTCAAGTATGTCGAACGTGACGCGGGGTTCGAGATGCCGAAGACGCGGTGAGGATCGGGGGCCAACGTTCGCATGCGGCGCGTTCGCCGCACCCGATCGGGCTTCCGAATCAGCGCCTGGGCACGCCATCGACTCCGCGCGACCTCATTGACCATGCCAAAAAACGCCGCGGTCGCACTGGCGCCATGGATCAGCAAATTGGGCGAAAGCTCCAGGCTCGATCCTGCCGACCAACAACGTGCCGGCCAGATTGTTATCCGTTTCTGTCTCTCCTTCCTCCTCCCGCGCCCGAATTTCCTCGAACCCCAGCGGGCGGCGGCGGCGGAGAGAAACGGCGGAACGGACTCGGAAGTTGGACATCGCGGCAATCCTCGGAACAGCGAACGGCCGCGCCGATGACAGCGCGCCCGCGGACCATTGGGGGGAAACAGAGTGCGCGGACGGAGGCGTTGGTCGCTCTCCGGCGGCGGGATTCAGGCGATGAGCGGACTTCGCTCCGCCTCGGTGCGATCAGCGAACGTAGGCAGATCCCTAACGACCCCGGCCCACGATTGGCCGGATCAGACGAAAAGGACGCTTACGTTGTTGCCATGCCCCTGTGTTCGGGGGCTCGCGGCACGTGCGGGCGTCAGCGAACGCATCCGCGTCCAACCGGGGCGCGAAGCGGAGGCGGGGAAACAGGGGGATTGGTCCCCCGCGTCGCACGCGTTTTTGGGGGAAGAGGGCAGCGGTGAACGCATGGCCCCGTCACCCGGAGGCTACCGGCGCCGCCGGGTAGGGCGACGCCGTTTCAGCCATGCTTCACATCTATCGAATGTTGACGCTAAATCCTGGGCCGTAAATCAGCGGCGGCGCGTAGTAAGGCGCGTAATAAGGCGAGCCGTAGACCACCGGCGGAGCCCGATAATATCCGCCGTTCCAGTCGCGATGACGATACTCGCGGTGCTCCCTCCAGCGTTCCTGGGCGTTGGCGGCCCCCGGAAGGCAACCGAACGCGAGGGTCGCGGTCAGCATGGCCCCCGCCGCGACCGCGACGGGCCAGCGGCGTTTCGATACGGCACTTAAATTTCTTTGCATGAAGATCTCCTGTTCTGGATGGCTTTTATGTCAACCGCGCGCGGTGGCGCTCTCGTGCGCGGCGACGAACACGCTATCGGCGATCTTCTTCTGCGCGTCGGGCATCGCCGCGTAGAGCGTCGAGAACGACGAAATCAGGTTCTTCAACCCATCGACATGCGCCTGCGAGAATTTTTGATACAGATTCAGATCGTCCACCGCGCTCATGCTTTGCGGTGCCTTCGTCCGGCTTTCCGCGACGAGCTTATCCATGGCCGCCGCGTTTTCCCGCATCGCCTGCGCGACCGCGTTCCATTTCGCGTCCTCATCGGGTGTGATCTTCAGCGCCGTGTGCAGCGAGGCGATGCGCTGTTCCACCGTCTCACCCTTCGTCGCGGTCGCCTCGGCGCCCGCCTGGGTCGCCGGCGACCCCTGGACCATTTTGAATGTCGGATTGTTGGCGGGGTCCGCGTGCGCCGGGAGCAGCGGAGCCGCCAGCAACGTCGCACCCATCAACGCCGCGACAGCGAATGAACGTTTGAACGGCACGAACGAAACGATCGGTTGTGTGAGAGACTTCATGATTGTGTCCTTATAGGGTTATCGGCATCGCCGGGTGCGGCTCTTCAATCGCGCGAACGGAAACGCGTGTCCTGGAGTGGCTTCGCCGAACGCACGAGCTTCAGTCCGCGTCATGGCCCGGCCATCAGCCGGCGATTGTGACGGAAGATCAGGCCATGTCGCGACGGAACATCAACAAAATAACGCGATGGACGTTTGGCTATTTGCGCTGCGAGTCCTGCTCGGTCGTGGTTGTCGTCGTGGAGACGACCGGAGCCGGCGTCGTGGTCGTGGTCTGCTCCGAGGTCGTGGAGCGGCTATAGGGTGCCGGCCCGCAGCCGGACAGCAACGCGATGCCCGCGATCAGCGCCAGGCTGGTCGCCGCGCGCATGCATGATGTCGAGTTGATCATTAACTGGATCCTTTTGCGTTCGAGGAAACGAAAGCATCGCCGCGACCGACGCCGCGGCGTTCAGTGCGTGCTCGTTTCGGTGGTTTTCACCGTGGTCGAGGTCGTCGCCGGCGGCGAAGTGGTCGACTCGGTCGTCACGGTCGTTTCGCCGGTCGCGGGCCGAATTGCGCGATGGTGTACCGCGTAACGCGTATGCTTGTGATGAACGCGCGCGACATGCACGGGCGCCGGTTCGTCTTGTTCGGTCGATGTCGTCGTTGTCGTGGAAACCACCGGCGGAGGCGGCGGCGTTGTCGTGGTCTGCTGGGTCGTGGTGGTCGTGGTGGCGGGCGCGGGGACGCATCCCGCCAACATCACGGCGCCGGTGAGCATGGCCGCGCCCAGTGTCAGGCGGAAACGTGCCGGGCAAGAAGTGGGTTGAGTGACGTTCATTTTTTCTTATCCTTGAAAATACACGCGGCGAACATTCACCTGATCGCCGCGCGCGCCCGTAATGATGGAATCCGCCCGTCCGAAACAGCGCGACGCCCGGCAGCCCGCGCGATCAGCGAACCGTGGTGGTTTCGGTCGACTTCTTCGTTGAGGTCGTTTCGCCCATCGGAGAAACGGTCGTGCCGCTGGAGGTCGATCCCGTCGTGCTGGTCACGACGCCGTTGACGCTGCTGGTCTTCTGCGTGCTGGTCTCGGTGGACACCACGGGGGCCGGCATGACGGGCGTTGTCGTCGTGGTCGTCGTGCTGGACGATGAGGATTGCGCATAGGCGCCGCCCGACAACAGCGTGACCGCCAGCGTCGCGGCGAGTAAGGATTTGATCATCGTGAATTCTCCGAAGAATTCGGGCGGAGTGAGGATCACCCGGCCCGGTGCGTTTGTTTAGAGATATCGACGGATCCGCGGCAGGATCGGAAACTACTCAAGCGCCGCCGCCGGAATTATCGGTTCCAACCACCATTGTCGCCGCGATTCGAATGGTAATCGCCATGTGGCTCGTCACGATGGCCGCCACCCGGCTCGACGATGCAGCCGGTCAGCGCGAGAAAAAGCAGTAATGATGCCAGGAATTTCTTTTTCATCGTAACCTCCATCGCGGCGGGGACTCTACCTGAACTGACCGCCGTCGCGCCGCGGACAGAACGAAAAATCGGTCCACCTGAAATGGGGCCGCGGAGACCGCCGCGGCAGCCTCGGAAACTACCTGGCGTCGCCGTCGCGCGCGGAGAACGCGATTGACGCGGTCGATCGGCCTGGTCGGCGGGACAGAATTCAAACCGGAAGCGCGGCGTCGATATAGGTAGAATCCGATGCTGCCCCCGCTGTCGGAGACATTCTAAGTGTGATCCGCGGGACCGAGGGGAAACGCCTTCGCCGCCGGCCCTGAGAAGGAACAATAACATGAAAACATTTCTACTGGCCGGCGCCGCGCTTGGCATGATGACGGGCGCCGCGATGGCGCAATCATCGGGACATTCGTCGATCACGCAAGAAACCACGACAATCACGCCGTCCGTTGCCGCTCCATGGACGACATCAAGTTCGGCGACCACCGGCCGGGGCGCGACGCCCGATGGCGACCAGACCGCGACCAGCGGTTCGTCTTTCACCGACATCAACGGCACCAGGACCGAGACAACGATCACCAACACGTCCTATCCGCTCGCCAACATGATCACGACGACGAAAAAGGTGACAGTCACAACCGCTGGCGTGGCGACCGAGACGGTGACGACCACGAATACCTATCCGCATTCGGACCAGGTTCCGGCTCCGGCGATGATCTCGACCCGCGTCTACACCGTCGGCGCGAAGTAAGCCCCACGGGGCCCGGTCTCCAGGACGCGTCGCGTGGACGGCGCGCGCCGGAGACATCCCGGCATCGGGATCGAATTCGACTTAAGACAGAAATGACCTGCGATGGACCCGGCGGCTATCGACACGAACCATCACGCGACCGTCAGGCTCGCGCCCGCCTCCCCCACCAACGCCAGATACTCCCAGACCACCGTCGCCGCCGCCAGCGCCGTGATCTCCGCGTGGTCGTAGGCTGGCGCTACCTCCACCACATCCATGCCGACGAAGTGTGCCCCGCGCAGCACCGCCTGAGCCTGCCAGGTCGCCAGCCCACCCACTTCCGGCGTCCCGGTGCCCGGAGCATACGCGGGATCCAGCGTGTCGATATCGAAACTGAGATACGCCCGTGTTTCGCCCACCACGGCGCGGATGCGATCCACGACCGCCGCCACGCCCATCGTGTGGACCTCCAGCGCGGCCAGGATCGTCACCCCCTGCCCCACCGTCCAGTCCCACACATCCCGCCGCACCGGGGAGCGGATGCCGATCTGAATGATCCGCCGCGGATCGACCAGGCCCTCCTGGATGGCATGCCAGAACACCGACCCTTGGCCGAATTCCTGACCGAAACAGTCCGGCCACGTACCCACATGCGCGTCGAAATGCACCAGCGCCAGGTCTTTGCCCACCAGCCCTTTGCCCAGTCGCCGGGTCAACGCGCGCAGCGGGGGCAGGGTGATGCCATGCTCGCCGCCCAGACACAGCAGATGCCGGAGGCCATCCGCCTGCGCCTCAATGCGCGCCAACGTCCCCGGAATGTCGCCCAGAGCGATGGCGAAATCGCCGATGTCGGCCAGGTCGAGTGTCACCGGATCGACTCAGGACCCGGGATGCGCGCCATCCACCAGCATGCGGCTGGCACGCCTCATCGCCGCGGGCCCATCGCGGGTGCCGGCGCGATTGGTGGTGTCAATGTCGAACGGAATGCCCGCCACCACCAGCGCGGCATCGCGATCCGCCCGGGTGACGCCGAGGAACCCCGGCGGGGTCGCGAACGTTGGAACTCCAGCCATCCTCATCTCCTGGACACGTCCCGGTCCCAGTCCTCGTCAAGGTGTCGCGCCTTGCCGGGTAGTCTGGCCCGGCCCCGGGAGCCAACATGCCACGATCAACCAAGCCCAATCACGACGGCTCCGTAGCCACCCGAGCCCAGCGAAGCAAGCATGGCTCATCGACGCGGAACGCAGTGATCCAGACAAATCCCCTACTTGTCGAGAGAGTTGACGAATGCTTAATTTCGCACATGCAGCACGATAGCGCAGCGGCCCTCGGTCGCCTCCGGTCGGAACTCGCGAGATTTCGCGGCTTGTGGCCCGGGTATGAAGCCGATCTCCACCGCCTGGGGATCTCGACCCTGGCCCAACTGAAGGGCCGTGATCCCGATACCCTCGCCGAAGATTACCGCCGAATGACGAACCGGCCGGCCGATCCCTGGCTCAACGCCTGTTTCGCCGCGGTCGTGCGATTCGCCGAAACCGGCGAGCCCGTCCCCTTCTGGCGCGTCATGCGCTCCTGGGCGACGCGGGAAGGCGAATCGGTGTCGCCCCCTCTGCGCTGAGCCGCGCGAGACGTCTCCGCCGAGCGGTTCACGGGGTTTCAGCGGGCCCGCCATTGAGGCCCCCATCCGTGGTTGCCGGCCCATCCGGCGCCGCGCGAACCGACGCTTCCCGGGCGCGCTGCTGCTCCTTTCGCCGGCGCAGGTTGGCTCGCAGCGCCTCGGCTTCGCGTTCGCGCCTGGCCTCCGCCGCGGAGCGTCCCTTTGGTGCGACTGAGCGATCATCCGGCATTCCCGCGATAGGACCGGCCACGCCCGCTTGCGTCAACCCTGGCCAAGGTTCGTCAGGATAATTCGGGCGCGCGGGCGCTGGCGCCATGGACCTGGCCGCATGACACCCCGTCCAGGAAATCGTGATCGGGCGGGCACCAAGACCCTCTGGACATAAGGATATCTTTATGTCAGATAGGCCGCATGGAACGCCTCCTCTCCAGCCTGCGCGCGGTCGCGGAGCCAACTCGGCTACGTCTGCTCGCGCTCGCCGCCCGGGGCAGTTTCTGCGTGATGGAGTTCACCGAAATCCTCGGCCAATCGCAGCCGCGGCTGTCGCGCCACCTGAAATTGCTGTGCGATTGCGGGCTGCTGGACCGGTTGCGGGAGGGTGCGAACGTCTGGTTCGCTTTGCCGCAGGGGGATGAAGGCGCGCTCGCCCGTGACCTGGTAGCCCGCCTGCCCGCCGACGACGCGATCCTGGAATCCGACCGCCGCCAGGCCGCCCGGGTGCTGGCCGAGCGGGCGCGCGTCGCCTCTGAAAGTTTTCGAAGTAAAGGCGCCGACTGGGACGAGATGCGCGCGCTCGATCTGCCAGCCCAGGCGGTGGAGGACGCGTTGCTGACGCTGGTCCCGACCGAGCCGCCGGGCCGGTTGCTGGATATCGGCACGGGGACAGGCCGCGTCCTGGAGTTGCTCGCCCCCCGTATCCGCCAGGGTCTGGGCGTCGATGCGTCCAAGGCCATGCTCGCTCTGGCGCGTTCCCGCCTGGCGCAGCCCGGTCTGGCGCATTGCGCGGTGCGGCTGGCGGATATGTACCGGCTGCCGCTGGCGGATGCCTCGTTCGACACCGCCGTGCTGCAGATGGTGCTGCATTACGCGGAAGACCCCGCCGGCGCGGTGGCCGAGGCCGCGCGCGTGCTGCGGCCCGGGGGTCACCTGATCGTGATCGACCTCGCGTCGCACGCGCGGGACGATCTGACCTCAAAACGAGCGCATCGCTGGCCCGGATTTTCCGACACGGCGATTCACCAGTTGTTAACCGATGCCAGGCTTGATCCGGGGGAGACGGTGATTATCCCCGGCCCGCTGGACGTTCGCGTGTGGTGTGCCACGCGAATGCATGACGCGACCGTTGCCACCTCGTTGGAGCAAGTGAATTGAAACTCAATGCCGTCATGGCCCGGCTCGACCGGGCCACCTGGACCAGCGCGATGACGATTGTCCGGTTCGTCCAGGCCACCATGGTGACGGCATGACCCGGCCGCATTTGCTCGACGCGTTGCGCGACCAGGTATTGCTGTGCGACGGCGGCATGGGCAGCCGCGCGCAGGCGCTGCCGCTGGACATCGAAAAAGACTACTGGGGCCGTGAGAACTGCACCGACGTGCTGACGCTGTCGCGCCCCGAACTGGTGCGGGACATCCATCGGTCGTTCTTCGCCGCCGGCGCCGACATGGTCGAGACCAACACGTTCGGCGCCTCGCCGGTCACGTTGGCCGAATTCGACCTCGCCGAACGCGCGTTCGAGATCAACCAGAAAGCCAGCGAACTCGCGCGCGAGGCCGCCGAGAGTTTCTCCGATGGCCGGCATCGCTGGGTCATCGGTAGTATCGGTCCGGGAACGAAGCTCCCCAGCCTCGGCAACATCGCCTACGACCCGTTGCAGGCGGCGCTGGAGGAGCAGTGCCGCGGCCTGATCGCCGGCGGCGTCGATGCGATCCTGATCGAGACCTGCCAGGACACCTTGCAGATCAAAGCCGCGGTGAACGGAGCCAAACGCGCGCGGGCGGCGGCGAAGACCGATACGCCGATCTTCGTGCAGGTGACGGTCGAAACGACCGGCACGCTGCTGGTCGGTCCCGACATCGGCGCCGCGGCGACCATCGTGCACGCGCTTGATGTGCCGTTGATCGGCCTGAACTGCGGCACCGGCCCGCGCGAAATGGACGAGCACATGCGCTGGCTCGCCGCCAACTGGCCGGGCCTGCTGTCCGTGCAACCGAACGCCGGCCTGCCCGAACTTGTCGATGGACATACACATTATCCGCTCAGCGCCGAGGAACTGGCGACCTGGATGGAGCGATTTGTCGCCGACGCCGGGGTCAACCTGATCGGTGGCTGCTGCGGCACGACGCCCACGCATATCGGCGCGCTGGACGCGATGTTGCGCGCGCGTGGCGGGTTCCGCCCCACGCCGGTCGAACGCAAGCCGGTCTGGGTGCCGGGCGTCGCCAGCCTGTATCAGGCGGTGGCGTTACGCCAGGAGAACGCCATCTTCGCCATCGGTGAGCGCTGCAACGCCAACGGTTCGAAAAAGTGGCGCGAGGCGCAGGAGAAAGGCGACTGGGACCATTGCGTCGAAATGGGCCGCGAGCAGATCGGCGAAGGCTCCCACGCGCTGGACATTTGCACGGCGTTCGTCGGCCGCGATGAGACGGCGGAAATGCTGGAAGTGATCCGGCGCTTCACCGCCTCGGTCAATTCGCCGCTGGTGATCGACAGCACCGAAACACCGGTGATCGAGGCCGCGTTGAAGTTGCACGGCGGCAAACCGATCATCAACTCGATCAACTTCGAGGACGGCGAACGGGCGGCGGAAGACCGGCTGAAGCTGGCGAAACAATTCGGCGCCGCCGTGATCGCGCTGACCATCGACGAAGTCGGCATGGCGAAAACCCCCGAGGACAAGCTGCGCATCGCCCGCCGTCTGGTGGAATTCGCTTGCCACAGGCACGGCCTGGCGCAATCCGACCTGCTGATCGACCCGCTGACCTTCACGATCGCGACCGGCAACGAGGACGACCGCAAGCTGGCGCAGTGGACGCTGGAGGGCATCGCGGCGATCCGCGCCGAATTCCCCGCCATCCAGATCATTCTCGGCCTGTCCAACGTCAGCTTCGGATTGAACCCGGCGGCGCGCGCGGTATTGAATTCGGTGTTCCTCGATCACGCGGCGCGCGCCGGGATGTCGGGCGCGATCATCCACGTGTCGAAGATCCGCCCGTTGCACTTGCTGGCGCCGGAGGAAGTGAAAGTCGCGGAAGACCTGATCTTCGATCGCCGTACGGAAGGTTACGATCCGCTACAGGAAATCCTGCGGCTGTTCGCCGGCAAGAAAGCCGCCGACACCGTCAAAAAAGTCCGCGCCGACACCGTCGAGGGCCGCCTGAAAGACCGCATCGTCGATGGCGATCGCAAAGGCCTGACCGACGAACTCGACGAGGCGTTGAAGACCCGCGCCGCGTTGTCGATCATCAACGACGTGCTGCTGGATGGGATGAAGGTCGTCGGCGATCTGTTCGGCGCCGGAAAGATGCAATTGCCGTTCGTGCTGCAAAGCGCCGAGACGATGAAAGCCGCCGTCGCGCATTTGGAACAATTCATGGAGCGGGTCGAGGGCCAGGAAAAAGGTACCATCGTGTTGGCCACGGTCAAAGGCGACGTGCACGACATCGGCAAGAATCTCGTCGATATCATCCTGACCAATAACGGCTACCGCGTGATCAACCTCGGCATCAAGGTGCCGCTGGCGACCATGCTCGCCGCCGTCGGGGAACATCACGCGCACGCCATCGGCATGAGCGGCCTCCTGGTGAAATCCACCGTTGTGATGCGGGAGAACCTGGAGGAAATGTCGCGCCAGGGCCTGGAGATTCCCGTGCTGCTCGGCGGCGCCGCGCTGACCCGGAATTACGTGGAGGACGATTGCGTCCGCGCGTATGCCAGCGGCCGCGTGGCCTACGCGCGCGATGCGTTCGACGGGCTGCATCTGATGGACCGCGTCACCGGCAACGCGTTCGACGATTACCTCGCGGCGGTGCAGTCGAAACGCGTTGGCAAGGCGCGCAACACGACGCGCACGCTGGGTCAGGCCGATGCGAAAGCGTTTCAACCGGTCGATGTCAACGCGGTGCGGTTGCGGCGGCAACGGCTTACCCGGGACGTTCCGGTCGTGGAACCACCGTTCTGGGGCGCGCGCGTGCTGGAAGCCGACCCAAAGGCCATCGTGCCGCTGGTCAATGAGCGCAGCCTTTACCAGTTCCAGTGGGGCTTCCGTAAACAAGGCCGCACGCTGGACGATTTCCTCGGTTGGGCGAAGCAGGAACTGCGCCCGGTGATGCGGCGCATGCTGACGTTGTGCGCCGAGCAAGACATTTTGAAACCTCAGGCGGCGTACGGGTACTGGAAAGCCGCCGGTCAGGGCAACGACCTGATCATCTTCGATACCGACGGCACCACCGAACTGACGCGTTTCTCCCTGCCGCGGCAGCCACGCGACGACGGCGACTGCATCGCCGATTTCTTCCGCGACGTGGACGACGCACAGCGGGATGCCATCGGGTTGCAGGTGGTGACGGTGGGGCAGAAAGCCTCCGACGTCGCGCGCCTGTGGTTCGAGGACAATCGTTATCAGGACTACCTCTATCTGCACGGGCTGTCGGTGGAAATGGCCGAGGCGATGGCGGAATATGTCCACAAACGCATCCGCGCCGAGCTCGGTTTCGCCGCCGAGGACGATCGCGATACCGAAAAAATGCTGAGCCAGGGTTATCGGGGCAGCCGGTATTCGTTCGGTTATCCGGCGTGTCCACGCCTGGAAGATCAGGAGCCGATCCTGAATCTGCTGGGAGCGGATCGGCTGGGCATTTCGCTGTCGGATGAGTTCCAGTTGCATCCGGAACAATCGACCAGCGCGATCGTGACTTTGAATCCGCACGCGAAATACTTTTCGGTCTGATAACGGACGCCCGCGACGACGTCATGGCGCGGCTCGACCGTGCCATCCGTCAACCCACGATCTGGCTCGACCGATCCCCCGGTCGAGCCGGGGATGACGGCGAAAGCCGCGACGACGTTAAGGCACGGCGGCTCGATCGTGCCATCCGTCGATGCACAGACTGGCTCGACCGATCCCCCGGTCGAGCCGGGGATGACGGGGAAAACGGCACGCCGCTCGCCGGCCTCCCACGTTGGGCAGGTCGCCGCCATGGCTCGCGACGACCCGGCGGAAACGCCCCCAGGATCCCGCCCCTCCGAGGGAGGTTCCCGAACCCACCCGCCTCCGCTATGTGCTGGGCGGCCGCGCCGGTACCTCACATTGGCCGGCGTCGGAATCCGTATTGGCGTGGAGATCTCTTCGGCATGAAACACACTCGTTTTGCCTCGCCGGGAACGGCGTGCCTCTGCCTCGCGGCCATCGCGATGCTGGCCGGTGCCTGCACGCCACAAGGGGCGGCATGGGACGGCATTTACACCGCCGATCGTTCGGGAGGAGCGAAAACCTGCTCGGCGCCAACGTCCTCACCGCCCGATGGCACGGCGATCAAGGCGCAAATTCAGCTGAACAACGACGGCGGCTGGTGTGGCATGATCCTCACCCACGGCCAGCAGCCTTATGATTCCTATCTGATGGTCACACGGCCGGCGCATGGCAGGGTGTTCGCGCACCGGGTCGGCAACAACACGCGGATCGATTACACGCCTGACGCCGGCTTCACCGGCGCCGACAGCTATGCGATCCGGTTGATCCCCGGCAACGCGGTGGTCGAAGCAACCGTCACCGTCACCCAATAGCGCATCCGGCGGCGGACTGCCGCCGGCGGGTCGCCCGGCGGCGCTCGCCTAGTGGTCGTAGGAGACCAGCGCCTCGCAGGGCACGTCCAGGCGGGAGCGTCCGTTCAGGAACGTCAACTCGATCAGCGCGGCGACGGCGGGCACGATGGCGCCTTGCTCGCGCAGCAGCTTGATTCC
>Ga0182030_10012523_pt1 | contig 16974 bp, 12 predicted proteins | sample 812S3MmetaG_FD_121299 | JGI IMG/M metagenome (GOLD analysis project Ga0182030, IMG submission 121299) | Permafrost microbial communities from Stordalen Mire, Sweden - 812S3M metaG (Illumina Assembly) | ecosystem: Environmental > Terrestrial > Soil > Wetlands > Permafrost | place: Sweden...
CGGCCTCCAAAGTCGCGAGAGCATTAGACATCTGGTGTTCCTTTCTGAACGTTATTATACGCTCAGATTCATGGCACAAAAAAAGAAAAAACGCCCAGACGCCACTCCTACGTCGCACACCCTGGGACAGATTGAGTGGGACGGGTGGTCGCTTGCTGAGCGCGCGGCTCGGAATCGGAGTAGGATCACGGCGCGGGCTGGTAGGGAGTGATGCGCATGGGAATGGCGTCAGGCTCAAACAGAAGCGGTTGGCGGCCGGGGAAGGCGGTCAATAATTGCCGGTTGGCCGTGTCGCCGAGATCCCGCACCCATACGACGCGGGATTCAGCGGGATCGGCTGCGTTCCAGACCCACTCCTCTTGAAAAATGTGGCGGGGAGCGTAGCGGACGAATACCAGCACGTTGCCGGTAAGGCGCGCTAACTGCTGGCTGACGGCGATGCGGCGTTCGGGATTGGCGTGGTTGATGGCGTCCCAGGTTTCGTAGGAACGCAGGTCTTGAGAAAGGGCGGAGGGTTCAAACAGGTGGACGCCATACCAGAACAGAAAATGGGAGGCGCAGAGTAGGAAGAGGATCGCGGCGATCTCAAGGCCCACGGGCTGGCCGCGCAGGCTCCATCGCGAAATGCGGGCAAGGCCCGCAACGCTGAGTAATACGAACAGGCACGCGACCGCGGCGATGTAGTGAAGCTGGAAGGCCGGGAACAGGTTAGTGCCCAGCGCGAACAGGGCCAGCGTGCAGGCCACCCAGGCGAAGCGGTATTCCCGCATCAACACGAGCGAAGCCAGCAGGGCGAAATAGAGCGGCGGCAGGAAATAAAAGCGGTAATAGCGGACCCGGTATTCCAAGCGCTCCAGAAACGTCAGGATAGTCTCACCGTTGGCGGGACGGAAAGAAGTCTGCATCCGGTAGTCCATCTGCTGTTGGGGTGTGAGGCCGGAGTGGGGAACGGGATTGGGCTGCACGGTGAGCGAAGTGGGAACCCCATATTGATATTGGCTGAGCGTGTAAGGCAGGGTGGTCCAACTGCCGGTGACCTGTTTGTTCTGCGCGGCGGTGAGAGCGAGGGCCGGCATCACTATACAGGCGGCGACGGCGGCGGCTTCGCGCAGCGCGGGCCACGCGGCGCGGCGCCGCAGGAAAGGCAGGAAGAAAGCCGCCACCGCGAGGAACAGAAAGATGGATTCGTACGGGCGGGTGAGCAGATGGAAGGCGAGACCCAGGCCCAGCAGGACGGCATCCCGGCGGCGTCCGGAAAGCAGCCGAGGCAGCGCTCCAAAAACCAGGCAACCGGCGGCGGCGGCGGGCATGCCGCCCCAGTAAGTGTTCATCCATGAACAGAGCGGACCGAATTCCATGACGGCCAGGAAAGCGCCGGCCAGCGCCCAGGCAGGCGACGTCCAGCCGCGCAGCATCCAATAGCAGAGCGGGCAAAACGCGGCCGCGGCCAGCAGGACACCGGCCCAGGGGTATCCGAAGAGGCTCCAGCCGAGCGCCAAAAACAGACCTTGTCCCAGAGGATAGATGGAACTGTAGGTGGGCTGCTGGAGCACGAAGAAGGTTTCGAAGAACTGATGCAGGGGAAGCGCGGGATTGGCCAGGCGGAAATGGCGCAGCGTGTCGGCCGCCAGCAGATGACTGAATTCGTCATAAACATCCGGCGTAGGCACGGGATGATGAGGCAGCAGGAACAGGCGCAGAGCGACCGGCAGAACGGCGAGCAGCGCCGCGGACCAAACAGGGCGGGCGGCCAGTTTCCGAAACCACGGTTCGACGCGCGGGCGCCACAGCAGGGCCGCCGCCACCAGCAGGCCGGCCAGAAAGAGCTCGAGAAAATCGGCCGCGCCGAACCCCAACGGGTTTTCGAGCGGCAGAAACGAGCGAAAGAAATCGGCCATGCGTTGTCTTCATTCTCGCAGAGCGACCTGGGATTTTCGCAGAGCGGCACGGGCGAGAGTATCATGAGGTGCAAGGAGACGCTGATGCCCGGTGCGATTCAAGGTGTCTGGAACAAGCTGATGAGCCTGATCGGGAGAGGGAAAACGGGTGAAGGTCCCGACGACCCGTACGCCATGGTGGGCGCTCCCAAGAAGCCGCGGCCGCCGCTGCGGCGATCGTCGATTGCCGTGGATCCGGAACGTTGAAGCGGAAACGCAAGCTCACTCCATGACACATCCGGCGGCGGCGACGCGCTGCCTGACGGCCGCGGCCTGCGCCGGCATGCCGGCCTGAGTGTACAACTGAATCACGTTTCGCCCGGCCGCACACAAATCCGCTTGCACGGCGGGACACTGGGGATTGAACCGCAAGGGACTGACGGAGGCTGCGCAGCTTTGCGGATCGAGCCGCCGATACATGGCGGCTGCCTGCGAAGCGAAGTCCATCTGGCCGGGGAAAGCCCACAGGCCTTCGAGCAGGGTGACGGCGGCGCGGCGCGAGTCGTTCATTTCGGAATAGGCGGCTGCCATTTCCTTAAACGAGTTCGGTTGGGGATTCAAGGACCGGCTGTGCGCATAGGCTGCCAGGGCAGGCGGCGCGCGGCGCAAACGCAGGTAGGTGTGGCCGAGCTGTTCATAGATGGCGGCAGCGCCGGAAGCACGCGGCTGCGACGGATAGGGAAACTGGCCATTGCGATTGGCGGCGGGCGCGCTGCGATCAACGCGATCGGCTTCGGTGAGCGCTTCGAGCGAGCGCTGGTACCACCTGGCGCTGGGGGAATCTGGCTCCAGAGGGTTAACGTCATTGCGCGGCGCCAGAGTGTCCCCTTTGATGCGGTAAGACATACCGGCCATCAGGTAGGGGTATTCGTTTTGCTGCCAATCGGGCAGCGGGCTGACGATGGCGAGCGAAGCTTCAAGTTCACGCACAGCCACGTCGAGGTTGGGCGGCTGATCTCCCAGCTCGGTGATGGCCAGGTTCAGGTGATTCTTATAACTGGCGGGCGCCACCTGGACAGCGCTGCCCCACAGGCTGTCGCCATCCAGCCAGTCCGCATTGCGCGCGTAACACCGGACAACCAGGACAAGACAAATCAGAATGAACGCAACGGGCGCGGCGAAACCCGCGCGAGGCGAACCGGCGCTGAGCGTTCGACAGGCCCACTGGAGCGCCAGGACGGCGCAGCCCGCGAAACCAATGGAGGGCAGATACAAAAAACGCTCCGCCATGATGCTACCGATCAGGACGACCAGGTTGGATGTCGGGGCCATGGTCAAGAGAAAAAACAAGATAAAAAAACAGAGCCGCGGGTTGCGGCGGTAACTGCGCATGGCCCATGCCGCCATGGCTACCCAGAACAGCAAGGCGGCCACGGCCTGCCAGGTTTCGACATCGCGCAGGCGGCCGGCAAAGAGCGGAATCTGGTTGTAGGAATAATCACAGGCCAGCCGGGCGGGCCAGAGCCACAAACAGAGGTAGCGGCCCAGCACTTCGACGGCGGTGAGGCGGGCGGTCCAGAAGCCGGCGGCGGTGAGGGGATTGTCCAGGAAGGCGACGGGCGTGTGCGGGAACTGCGCCAGCACGCGCGCGCGGCAAATCCAGTAAACCAGAATGGGAAGCGCCGCCGCGGCATAGCCTGCGAAGCGTGCGCTCGAGGATTGGCGGAACTGTGCGGCGGAGGCTCCGAAGAGGAGGTCGTAGAGCAGCATGACGGCGACGACCATCGCCGCATTCTCCTTGGAAAACTGGCCGACGGTGACGGCTGCCAGCAACCCGGCCAGCCAGGCGGCTTTGCGCCAGCCGGACTGCGCGGCGGCGCGGATGTGGCAGAGCAATCCGCCAAGCAGACCGAAAGCGGCGAGAAGATCGGCGCGCCCGACAATATTGGTGACGGACTCGGTGAGTACGGGATGCAAGGCCCACAGCGCCGCCAAGGCGAACGCCGGGAAGCCGTCCTCAAAGACGATGAGGCCCAGCAAATACAGCAGCAGAATGTTGGCCGCATGCAGCGCGAAATTGAAGATGTGGTAGCTGGCGGGCCGCGGACCGCTGCCCAGCGCGGCGTAATTGAAGAGATAGGTGAGGGTGGTGAAAGGCCGGTAGAGACCGGGGAACCAGTACTCGGTTGTGGAGATGCGGGAGACGTTTTGCGGGGTAACGGCTTTCAGACGGGCATCCTGAAGAATGATCTGGGTGCTATCGAAGAGGAAGCCGGCCTGGAAGGAATTGCTGTACGCCAACAGGGCAACGGTCCAAAGCGCGGCGACGACGAGGACGTGGCGGGACCAGTTGGAAGCGCCGGAGGGCGGGCCGGCGCCTTCGCCCGGCGGATCGGGCGCGCGCGATGACGCGGCAGTGGGAGGCGGCAGCACGGTAACCAGGATAACTGCCTTTCCAGTTGCGGTGGATGCAAGGAGCGAAGCGCGGCTGCCGGTCTGGTAAAATAAAAATTAGTCTCCCCAAACAAAAAATCATGAAATTTGGCGTCATTGTTTTTCCCGGAAGCAATTGCGACCACGATGCATTTTACGCAGTCACCACAAACCTCGGCCAAAAGGCGGAGTTTGTCTGGCATGATTCGCCGAGTTTGGGCGATGTGGATGCGGTGATCTTGCCTGGTGGTTTTTCTTACGGCGACTATCTGCGCTGCGGCGCGATCGCCAGATTTTCGCCGGTGATGCGGGCGGTAGAAAAGTTCGCGGCGGCGGGCGGCCTGGTGATGGGCTTCTGCAACGGATTTCAGATTCTGGTGGAAGCCGGACTGCTGCCGGGCGCACTGATCCGCAACCGCGGCTTGAAGTTCGTCTGCCGGGAAGTGCGGCTGCGGACGGAGACGGTGAATTCTCCCTTCACCAACCAGGCGGAGGTGGGGCAGATTCTGCGGCTGCCGGTTGCGCACGGCGAAGGCTGCTATTTTGCCGACAGCCGGACGCTCGACGAACTGCAAGCGGAAGACCGGGTGCTGTTCCGGTACGTGGACAATCCGAACGGCTCTCTCAGCGATATCGCGGGGATTGTGAACCATGAGCGCAACGTGATGGGGATGATGCCCCACCCCGAACGGGCGTCGGACGCGCTGATGGGCTCAACCGACGGGCTGACCATTTTCCGGTCGGTCGTGCAGGCGGCGGTGCGGGCATGACGGCACACGCGCCGGAAGTGATCGCGCAGCATCAACTGACCACCGAGGAGTATCAGAAGATCGTCAGCATTCTGGGACGCGAGCCGAGCTACACGGAGCTGGGAATTTTCAGCGTGATGTGGAGCGAGCATTGCTCCTACAAGAGCTCCAGGCTGCATTTGAAGAAGCTGCCGACGAAGGGACGGCTGGTGGTGCAGGGTCCCGGAGAGAACGCCGGGATCATCGACATCGGCGGCGGTTACGTGATTGCGTTCAAGATCGAATCACACAACCACCCGAGCTTCATCGAGCCGCTGCAGGGCGCGGCGACGGGCGTGGGCGGCATTCTACGCGACATTTTCACGATGGGCGCGCGGCCGATTGCGGTGCTGGATTCGCTGCGCTTCGGACGGCTGGACGACGCGGAAACCGGAGCGCGCAACCGGCGGATTCTGAGCGGGGTGGTGGCGGGAATCGCGCATTACGGCAACTGCTTTGGCGTGCCGACAGTGGGCGGCGAGTGCATTTTCGAAGCGTGCTACGACGGCAATCCGCTAGTGAATGTTTTCGCACTGGGGATTTGCAAGAAGGAAGACGTTTTCTACGCGAAGGCGGCCGGCGCGGGAAATCCGGTGATCTACGTGGGAGCGCGGACGGGGCGCGACGGCATCCACGGCGCCTCCATGGCCAGCGCGGAATTCACCGAAGAAGCCAAGCAGAAGCGGCCGAACGTGCAAGTGGGCGACCCGTTCATGGAGAAGCTGCTGCTGGAAGCGTGCATCGAAGCCATGAAGACGGGTGCGATTGTGGGCATCCAGGACATGGGCGCGGCGGGGTTGACCTGCTCCACATGCGAAATGGGAAGCCGCGGCGAAGTGGGAATTGAGATTGAACTCGACAAGGTGCCGCAGCGGGAAACCGGCATGACGCCCTACGAGATTATGCTCTCCGAATCCCAGGAACGCATGCTGCTGGTAGCGTCCAAGGGGCGCGAAGAGGAAGTCTACCAGGTATTCCGCAAGTGGGGCCTGGAGGCAGCGGAAATCGGGGTGGTGACGGAAGACGGAAAGCTGCGGGTGCGGCATCATGGCGTGGTGGTTGCGGAAATTCCGAACCGCGAACTGGCCGACGAAGCGCCGCTGTACGACCGCCCGCACACGCATCCGCCGCGCGCGGGGCTGATTCCGGGTCTACCCGTGGCGAAGGTGCAGCGCACGCTACCCACGCTGCTGGGGGCGCTGGATATCTGTTCCAAGCGCTGGATCTGGGAGCAGTACGACTACCAGGTGCGGACCAATACGGTGGCCGGTCCGGAACGTACGGACGCGGCGATTGTGCGCATTAAAGAGACCGGCACTTCGATTGCAATTTCGCTCGACGGGAACGGCCGCTACAGCTACCTTTCGCCGCGCGAAGGCGCGAGGCTGGCGGTGGCCGAAAGCTGCCGCAATCTTTCGACGGTGGGGGCGCGTCCGGTGGCGGCGACGAATTGCCTGAACTTCGGCAACCCGGAGCGGCCGGAGATTATGGCTCAACTGGTGGAGGCCATCGAAGGCATGTCGGAAGCCTGCCTGTTTTTCGACACGCCGATAACGGGAGGCAACGTGAGCCTCTACAACGAGACGCTGGGTGAAGGAATTTATCCGACGCCGGTGCTCGGAATTGTGGGAACGCTGAAGACGGCCGAGCCGGTGACGATACCGTTCAAGAACGCGGGGCGCTCGGTGATGCTGCTGGGCGGCGTGGGCGAGTGCGACGACACCAGATTCGGCGGCACGCAATACGCGAAAGAGATTGTGAAACAACTGTGGGGGCTGCCGCCGGCGCTGGACATGGAGTACGAACAGCGGGTGCAGTTCGCCATCCGCAAGATTATTGCCGAGGGACTGGCGGAATCGGCACACGACTTGAGCGATGGCGGATTGGCGGTGGCGCTGGCGGAATGCTCTTTCGGGCCGAACCACATCGGGGCGACGATCGACCTGGATTCGGACTTGCGGCCGGAGATGCTGGCGTTTCACGAAGCGCCTTCGCGGATTCTGATTTCCACGGAATTCCCCAAGAAGGTGGCGGCGATTGCGGAGAAGTACGAAATTGCGGCGCCGGTGGTGGGGGTTACAATTGAGAAGGGGATCGAAATCCGGCAGCGCACCATCACGCTGGGCGCCTGGGAAATTGAAGCGCTCAAGACAGCCTACGCGCAGGCCTTCGAATCACATGTCCGATAAATTTCACGACGAGTGCGGCGTGGTGGCCATTTATGGCCACCCGGAGGCATCCAAGTTAGCCTACCTGGGACTGTACGCGTTGCAGCATCGCGGGCAGGAAAGCGCGGGCATCTGCACCAGCGACGGGGAGCGCCTGTACACCCACAAGGCGATGGGGCACGTGGCGGATATCTTCACCCAGCCGGTGCTGGCGAAACTGCCCGGCGAAATCGCGATTGGACACACGCGTTATTCCACGGCCGGCGACACGGTGCTGCTGAACGCCCAGCCGTTTTCGGTGGCGTGCAACAAAGGCAAAATCGCGGTAGCGCACAACGGCAATATCACCAACGCCACGGAATTGCGGGCGGAACTGGGACGCAACGGCGCCATCTTCCAGGCGTCGAGCGACACCGAAGTGATTCTGCACCTGATGGCGCATTCTTCGGAACGAACACTGGCGGCGGCGCTGCGGGATGCGCTACTGCAACTGGAAGGCGCATTTTCGCTGGTCTTCCTGGCCCAGGACCGCATTATTGTGGCGCGCGATCCGCACGGATTCCGGCCGCTGGCGGTGGGGGAGATGGAAATTTCGGGCGGCCGCAAATGCTACGTGTTCGCATCGGAAACATGCGCGTTCGACCTGATTGGAGCGGTTTACCTGCACGACGTGGAGCCGGGCGAGATGGTGATTGCGGGACCCGAGGGCATCACGCGCGAGCGGTGGACGCCGGAGCGGGACCGGGCGCAATGCGTGTTCGAGCACGTTTATTTTTCGCGGCCGGATTCGATTGTCTTCGGGCGTTCGGTGGAGGAATCGCGGGAAGCGCTGGGACGGCTGCTGGCCATCGAACATCCAGCCGACGCGGACCTGGTGGTGCCGGTTCCCGATTCGGGAGTGGCGGCGGCCATCGGGTACTCGGACGAATCGGGCATCCCGTTCCGGCAGGCTCTGATCCGCAATCATTACGTGGGCCGGACGTTTATCGAACCTTCACAGGCCATCCGCGATTTCGGCGTGAAACTGAAGCTCAACCCCATCCGGCATCTGCTGCAAGGGCGGCGGGTGGTGCTGGTAGACGATTCGATTGTGCGCGGCACCACCAGCCGGAAGATTGTGCGCATGGTGCGGCAGGCTGGCGCGCGCGAAGTGCATCTGCGCATTTCCTGCCCGCCGACCATTTCGCCCTGTTTTTATGGCGTGGATACTCCAAACCGCAGCGAGTTGATAGCGTCCAACCATAAGGTGGAGGAAATCCGCCGGTTCGTGGAGGCCGATTCGCTGGGGTACCTGTCGCTGCCTTCGCTGCGCCAGGCGGTGGCCGACGACAAGCATGAATATTGCTATTCCTGCTACACGGGCGATTATCCAACCGAGCTGATCAATATCGAAGAATTGATCGGAGCCAGACAGAAGGGGCACTAAGGACATGGGCCTGGAGTGTAGGGTAGCGCTCCCTTACGGTCGCGGCTCGGAGGATGACGACAATTTGCGCCGTCGAGGCATTAGCGACATGGGCAAGCTAAAGCATGCCCCGCCAGGGTGGCGTTAGACCGTGACCCTTTCGATTGACGGATACCATCTGAGCATTGCCGAAACCTGCGCGGTGGCGCGCGCACGGAAGGTGGAGGTTCGCCTGGCGCCCGCGGCGGCGGAGCGGATGAGGGCGTCGCGCGCGCTGATCGAACGGCTGGCGGCCGGAGAGGCTCCGATCTACGCGGTGAATACGGGCGTCGGCCTGCTGGCCAATGTGCGCATCGCCAGCGACGAACTGGAGCAACTGCAGCGCAACGTGATCCGCTCGCATTCGACGGGCGTGGGGGAACCGCTGGACCGGCAAGTGGTGCGCGCGGTGATGCTGATTCGCGCGAACGTGCTGGCGATGGGATTTTCCGGAATTCGTCCGCTGGTGGCTGAGCGGTTGTGCGAACTATTGAACCGCGGGGTGACGCCGGTGGTGCCGTCGCAGGGAAGCGTGGGCGCGTCCGGCGACCTGGCGCCGCTTTCGCATATCGCGCTGGTGTTGATTGGCGAAGGCGAAGCGGAATATGAAGGCGCCGTGATGGATGGCGGGGAAGCGCTGCGGCGCGCGGGGATTGAGGCGGTGACGCTGCAGCCGAAAGAAGGGATCAGCCTGATCAACGGCACGCAGGCCATGCTGGCGGTGGGCAGCCTGGAACTGGAAGCGATTGAGACGCTGGTGGATTCGGCGGATGCGATCTGCGGCATGACGCTCGACGGGCTGCGCGGCACGCCGCGGGCTTTCGACGAGCGCATTCACGCGTCGCGCCCCCATCCCGGACAGATGGAAAGCGCGGCGCGGCTGCGGCGATTCCTGGAAGGGAGCGAGATCCGGCAGTCGCACATCGGCTGCGGACGCGTGCAGGATGCCTATTCGCTGCGGTGCGCTCCGCAAGTGCACGGGGCAGTGCGGGACACGGTGGCGGAAGCGCGGCGGGTATTCGAAATCGAACTGAATTCGGCCACCGACAATCCACTGGTGTTCGGCGAGGACATTCTCTCCGGCGGTAATTTTCACGGCGAGCCGCTGGCGTTCCAACTGGATTTTCTGGCGGTGGCGTTGTGCGCGCTGGCGGGCATTTCCGAGCGGCGGATCGACCGGCTTGTGAATCCCGCGCTCAACGAATCCTTACCGCCGTTCCTGGCCGGACATGCGGGCCTGGAATCGGGGCTGATGATGACGCAAGTTACAGCGGCGAGCTTGGTGGCCGAGAATCGCGTGCTGGCGTATCCGGCTTCGACCGGCTCCATCACGACGAGCGGCAATCAGGAAGACTTTGTGAGCATGGGGATGACGTCGGCCGGCAAGCTGCAGCGGGTGACGCGTAACACCCGCGCGGTGCTGGCGATTGAAGCGCTGGCGGCGGCGCGGGCGCTGGATCTGCGGGCGCCCTTAAAGACCGGCGCGGCGCTGGAAGTGGCGCGGACGCGCATCCGGGAAGTCTCACCGGCGATTGAAGGCGACCGGCCGTTCTACAAAGACATTGCGGCAATTGACGCGTTGATCGCGGGCGGCGGGTTGCGGCTGTAGGTTCAAGCCGTCTGCCGAAAGGGAACAGTGATCCTCAACCTCCTCACCGGCGTATTACGGCGTGGACCGTGGCTTTCGATTGCCTTCGTGGCGACGATGTGGCCAGCGTGTGTGCAAGCCGGGAGCCTGAAAGAGGTGTGGGAACTGGACCTGAAGAAGGCCCTCCAGGGTGAAAATCTTGGCCCCCACCAGTCCTTGAAGGTGTACGCAGTACAGTTCTCGCCCGACGGTCAACAAATAGCGGTTCATTTGGCAGACACCGTCGTGCTATTCCGCGTGCAGGATCCGAAGACTGTTCTCATGCGGTTCCAACGTGAGTTTTACGGTGGTTTCGGATGGTCACCTGACAGCCGGGTCATTCATTCGAGCGGACACGTTATTCAACTCTCAGATTCCAGGACCTGCGAGTTGAGCAATGTAATATTCCCTCAGTTCATCAGTAACAACAGTTTGATCGCGCTGTCCTTCGATGCGAACCCACTGCTTCCCAACGGCAAGGTCGATTCTTCCTGGCCGCGTGCTGCACATTTGAGGTTCTACGATGCGGACTGCCAAGAGCAGGATAGCTGGGAAGTCTCCCCAGGGTGGTTGATTTCGGATGCTTCGCCAGATCGAGGTTTGCTTTTGGTTTGGGAGATTGATCACCTTTTGCCCTACGGACATACGGAGCTGATTGTGAGCCCGTTCACCAAGAGGGTTATCCGTAGCCGGTCGGTAACGCGCGGGCCCGTCGGCTGGTTCGCCGATAGAGGTCGCGCTTTGTGCGGCGGCAATATCTGTTGGGATGTAGACACTGCCAAACAGATCGGCGGAGGCCGGTCTCAGGAGCAGCCACTGCGGTTGCCGCCCGTTGCAGTCGTGTTGTCTTAGAGGATCGCCACGCAGCCCGGCGACGGGTTTGGGACTTCAGGAGCGGCAAAGAAGTGGTTTCGTGGCCGCTCAAATCCTTAACCTACGGTATCAGCATCGACCTGGACGGTTTCAACCGCGACAGGAGATCCATCCCGTGCGCAATTTCGCCAGACGGAGAGTACATTGTCGAGGGTGGCGACGGGAAGATCTGGCTATATAGGATTCAACCCTGAGACCTGTCACACGCTCTGCCTTGCGGAATCAGCGGAGTTCAACGAACCTCTCGCCGTTCTCGAAACGCTCCAGAATTCTGTGCCATTGTTCCTTGAACACCCTCAACAGGAAGTCTCGGCGACAATTCCCGAGCCGTACCCACAGGAGCCGGGCCGAAGGGATCTTGGAGTAGAGCGTCACGAAGTCTTCATCCTTGGAAATGAGCACGAGATCCATTTCGGAGGCATAGGTCCAAACATCCGAATCGGTCCCATTTCGCAGCCCGACATCCGTCACGTGCAGAGCTTCGACCCGGAGGTCTTCGGCGATAAAGCGGGCCAATGCGGGAGGGAGCTGATTGTCGACCAGGAACTTCACGCGGACAGCAGGACTGAGTGATCAGTCTGACGAGCGGCATACTCGATTGACGCAAGAATGTCCTCTCGCTCAAGATACGGATAGTCCGAAAGAACTTCTTCGACACTTGCTCCGTGACCAAGCAACGCGAGGATGTCCGTTACACGGATTCTCATGCCACGAATACACGGGCGCCCACCGCATTGAGCGTCGTCTATCGTGATTCGACTGAGCCGATTACTCATCATGGCAGCCTCAGACTTAGTCTAGCTCCTTTGGCGCAACGGCGTGCGCGCTCTCATACCCGGCGATACCGGCGACGCAATGCACCCGGCTGGTCTCGCCCTCGCCCTCTCCTGCTACAGCTTCTGCGAACTGGCGTAAACCGCGATGGTGGCGACGGGGCGATAACCCATGCGGTGGTAGAGACGCGCACCGGCGGGGGTGGATTGCAGAATGGTGCGCTCCGTGCCGTGGTCTTTGTAGGCCTGCTCCAGAGCGTATCGCATGATGGCCTCGCCATAACCATGCTGGCGATACTGCGGTAGCGTAGCGACATTGTAAACGCCGATGGCCTGGCCGCCCATCACAATGGCGGTGGTGGAAACGGGCTCACCGGCCAGGTAACCTACATAAGCGGTGAAGTGGTTCCAGATTCCCAGATTGTCAAAAACTTCCAGAAACCACTGAATGGGGACGTGGAAGCAGACCGACGCGATGGCGCAAAAGGCGTCACGCGTGGGAGCGTCGTGAACTCTCCGGATGTCGAGTTCCGGCAGCGGGCGCAACGGAGGCGCCACAGTCTCTGCCAGCAGGCCGGGAAGATCCACCGAGTGGCGCAAGCCGTGGCGTTCAAAGATGCGGCGGGATGCGCGGCGGATGCGGGGCTCCAGCATGTCTTCGCATACCCAGTAGGCCCAATCGAGTTTGCGCGATTCGAAATGGAGCGCGGGCAGAAGGATGCGTGGCGTGAGTTCGGCTTCGGTCGGGACTGGGCTGGAGAGAAACGCTGCGTTAAACATCTGGAACTTCACGCCGGCGGAAGCGATGCTGACGCCGTGCAATTCCCGGATCTCGCCCGGGCCGCGGCCGGCCGCCACGACGCGGAAGGATTCCCGCAAGTTTTCCGCCACGCTCTCAAAGGTCACGCAAGACCAGTATAGAGGGGAGAAGGCAGGAAGTGAGAAGGCGGAAGAGAAGAAGGCGGAAGTCAGAAGTCGGGAGCCGGAATCTGCCCTGGACGAGTGGCCGCGTTGGGTGGCTGCGACGAATCCAGACGATCTGTGGCGCGCGGGCGGCACCGCCCACGCCACCTCCGGGTGACGGCGGCACGCAAAGTTATTTCTTGGGCGTCGGCTCCGCGGGCGGCTTCTTGGAATCGGGTTTGGCGGCTGAGTCTTTCTCGGGAGGTTCCGGCGGCGCCAAATACTGGACGATGACCGAGACGCGGCGGTTGGAAGCGGCTTCGGAATCTTCCGGATGACGGAGTTGCCGGTCGGCATAGCCGCGCACCTGCTGCACCTGTTCGGGGCGCAGCCCGTGGGCTTCCATAATTTTGCGGGCGGAATTCGCACGATCGGTGGAAAGCTCCCAGTTGCTGTACTCTCCCGTGAACGGTTTGGAATCCGTATGGCCTTCCAGCGTGACGTTGTTCGGCAGCTTGCCGAGTTGTTCGGCTAGCGACGTGAGGAGGTCTGACCCGCTGGCGGTCGGGACGGGCTTTCCGGATTCGAAAAACATTCCGGCTTCCGTTTCCAGCAGTTCAATGCGCAGACCGTCGGAAGTAATGGTGATTTCGACGTGATCCTTAATGGACTTAAAGTTCGGAACTTTGAGTAACGCTTCCTGAATTTTTTGGGCCAGTTTGGCCATATCGTCCTTGGGCAACTGGAGGGCATTCCCGGCGCCCGCCGCGGCGGTGCCAGTCTGCTTGCCTGGGCCCGACGGGTTATTGAAGTAGGCGCTGACGGCTTGCTGGACCTCTTTATCCGCGCTCATCAGCCAAAGCACGATGAACAAGGCCATCATGGCCGTGACGAAATCCGCATAGGCCACTTTCCAGGCGCCGCCGTGATGAGCCGCGTGGCCCGCCGCCTTTCTCTTGATGACAATGATCTGCTGGATTTTAGTTGGCGCCGGCGGTGCTTCGGGTTCGGAGGGCATACGCTACTTGGCCGCCTTAGCCCCGCGGCAAGCGGCTTCCACTTCCTTGAAACTGGGCCGCACGGTGGTGGGAATGGAGCGCCTGGCGAGTTCCACAGCCATGATGGGGCTGAGTCCTTTGATGAAAGCCAGGGCGGCCATGCGCAGGAATCCGAAATAGTGTCCTTCGGCGTCGTTCTGTTTGGTCATGGCTCCGGCCAGCGGGGAGAAAATGCCGTAACACAGAAGAATGCCGAGGAACGTGCCGACCAGAGCAGCCGCGACGTGGTTGCCGATTTCTTCCTTGGGACCTCCGAGCGACCCCATGGTGATGACAACCCCCAGGACCGCGGCTACGATTCCCAAACCAGGCAAGGCATCGGCCATGGTGGTGAGGGCCGCGATGGGCTCTTGCGATTCACGATGGTGCACTTCCAGATCCACTTCCATCATCTGGTCGATTTCCATGGGCTCAACGCCGCCGGTGACGGCCATGCGCAGCGTGTCGCAGAGAAAATCGAGGGCGTGGTGGGATTTCAAGAACTTGGGGTACTTGGTGAAAACCGGGCTCTTGGCGGGATTGTCGAGATCCTCCTCCAGTTTCGCCGTGCCGTTCTTGCGCGCATAGTTGAACAGCTCATAGAGCATTTTCAGGTTGTCGGTGTAGTACGCCTTATCAAAAGGACTGCCCGCGAGAATTCCGGTCATCCCTTTGAGGATCCGCATCAGGGTGGGCACGGGATTGGCAACCACCAGGGTGCCCACGGCCGCTCCGAAAATAATGATGAGCTCAGCTGGTTGAGCCAGCACCAGCAGCTTGCCGTGTTCCAACAAATAGCCCCCGACAATGGCACCGAGAACTATACCGATTCCTAGAATCGAGATCATGTAGCGTTGCTAGACCTAACGCTTTACTAATCGGCGGCTTAGACGGAAGCTTTAGGCTTGGGAAGGGTTCTGGCGGCGGTAGCGCAACACATCGATGAGGAACCGGTCGCGGCGGGTTTTGACGGCGCCGGCATCCTTGACCGACCAATCGTAGAAGCCCATGCCGGTAGCGGCGCCGAGGTGTCCGCGGCGGACGAGATCGCGAAAATATTCGGGCGCGCGAGGTTCGTTGCAGAGATCGGGGGACACGTAGTCGACCAGGCCGAGTCCCAGAGTGAGCCCAACCACGTCCTGGTGCTCCAGAATGCCATAAGCGGGCATGCGCAGGCCGAAGCCGTTGCGGGCTACGGTGTCGATGTCGGCGGCGGTGGCGATGCCTTCGGAAATCATGTAAGCGGCTTCGCGCACGAGAGCCATCTGGAGGCGGTTGCCCAATTGTCCGGGACGGTCCTTGCGCACCACCACGGGCGTCTTGCCGCAGGCGGCCAGCAGGGTGCGGACGGATTCCAGGGCGTGGTCGGCGGTCTGTTCGCCCTTGACGATTTCGACCAGCGGCATGAGGTGCGGCGGATTCCAGAAGTGAGTGGTCAGCGCCCGCTGTGGCCGGCTGCAGGCGGAGGAGATGGCGGTGATGCTGAGGCCGGACGTATTCGAAGCCAGGATGGCTTCGGGAGCGGCCAGGGCGTCGAGGCGGGCGAACAGGGCTTGCTTCCAGGCCATATCCTCCGGGCCGGATTCGATGACCAGGCCGGCCGCGCGGATGGTATCGTCGAAGTCAGTGGAGGCTTCGAGAAGGCTCAGGGCGCGATCCAGAAGCTCCGGAGCGGCGAGTTGGTTTTCGGCCAGCAGGCGGGCCTGTGCGCGGGCCTTTTCGATACCGCTCGCGGCGGTCTCCGGGGTGCGGCTCAGGATCGTGGTCCGAAGCCCGCCCATGGCGAGGGTCAGGGCGATGCCGGGGCCCATCATGCCGGTGCCGATGACTGCGGCGGTGGTGAAGGGAGTTTCGCTCATGAAAGCCAATTCTAACGCCAGCGCGCGGCCCGGAGCTGTGGTCACAACCACCGCTTCCGGCTGGAAGGTCGGCGGCGGCCAGGATTGGCCGCCCCACGGGGCCGGCTGAGCGCAGGCGGGGCTTGCTTACGCGCGCGGCTCGGCTTAGTTAAACGGGAACTGCCCCACTTGGGGCCGGCGTCCCGCAGTTTCTCCTTGCCAATTCCTACGATGGCCTGAAACAATATGCTGGGGAAACGTTATGCGCAAACGCGTGTTAGGCATTGTTCTGGCGGGCGGCAAAGGCACACGGCTGTGGCCCTTGACGGAGGAACGGGCCAAACCCGCCGTTCCCTTTGGAGGGAAGTACCGCATCATTGATTTCGTCCTGAGCAATTTCATCAACTCGGGAATTTACTCGGTGTACGTCCTGACACAGTTCCGCAGCCAGTCTCTGCTACAGCACCTGGCGGAGGGATGGCAGTTCGGCAGCCTGCTGCGGTCGCAATTCGTGATTCCCGTGCCGGCGCAGATGCGGTCGGCGGACGAAACCTGGTATCAGGGAACGGCCGATGCGATTTACCAGAACATCAACCTGGTGGAGCAATCGACGCCCGACGTGGTGGCGATTTTCGGCGGCGACCACATCTACCGGATGAACATCACGGGGATGATTGAATACCATCTGCAGAAGAAAGCCGAGGTGACGGTGGCGGCGGTACCGGCGCCGCGCGAGACGGCGGGAGAGTTCGGCGTGATTGAAGCGGCGGAAGACGGGCGCATTCTGGCATTCCACGAAAAGAACCCGGACGCGCCGCACATACCGGGGGATCCGAAGCGGGTTTTCGCTTCCATGGGGAATTACGTTTTCTCCACATCCACGCTGTTGAACCTGCTGAAGGTGGACGCTGCCAACGAGGAAAGCAAGCACGATTTCGGGCACGACATCCTGCCCAAACTGGCGGGCAAAGCGGAGATTTACGCGTACGATTTCCAGAGCAACCGCATTCCGGGAGAGCGGGAAGACGCCGAGCCATACTGGCGTGACGTAGGGACCATCGAGGCGTACTACGACGCCAACATGGACCTTCGCAGCGTCAGCCCGGCGCTGAATCTTTATAACAGGGAATGGCCGCTGCGCAGTTCGAGCTACGCGGACCCGCCGGCCAAGTTCACCTTCGACGACGAAAACCGGCGCGGACAGGCCATCGAC
>Ga0182030_10012524_pt1 | contig 16972 bp, 11 predicted proteins | sample 812S3MmetaG_FD_121299 | JGI IMG/M metagenome (GOLD analysis project Ga0182030, IMG submission 121299) | Permafrost microbial communities from Stordalen Mire, Sweden - 812S3M metaG (Illumina Assembly) | ecosystem: Environmental > Terrestrial > Soil > Wetlands > Permafrost | place: Sweden...
CCGGCACACCAATTGCCCAAACATTAAGCAACAGCAGTAACAGTACTGCGGGTACGGCCACTTATACCATTACGGGTACGGCCAATAGTTGCAGTGCCACAGCCACAGCCGTAATTACTGTTAATCCAACACCTGCAATTACTGCAACACCATCTACTCAAACAATTTGTAGCGGCGGTGCACCATCTATAGCACTTACCAGCAGCGCATCCGGAGCAACTTATGCATGGAGCGTAGCTGAAGCCAGCGGTATAACGGGAGGAAGTTCAGGTACCGGCACGCCGGTTGCCCAGACATTAAGCAACAGCAACAGCACGGCCGGTACGGCTACTTATACCATTACGGGTACGGCTGGTAGCTGCAGTAGTACAGCTTCGGCAATAATAACGGTTGAGCCACCGGTTACAAGCTATGGTACATTATCTGCATCAGGCGGCTTAACACAAACCGTGTGCGATAACGTGGCCCCTAACAGCGGTAACCCACTTACGGTAACCGGTGCAGCGGGAAGTTCGGGCTCATTTACTTATCAGTGGTATTACCAGGCGGGATTGATTGCGGCCCCAGGCGGAAGCAGCACTACCGGATGGACCGCCTGTACCGCAACCCAGGGTACGGGGTATAATACAGCAAGCTTTACCGCCGCCGGTGAATCATCGAATGTAACTTTTGCATGTTTAGTTACCTCGGCCAGCCCTTCGTGCGGTTCTCAGTGGGCGGCCAACGACCTGCAGGTAACGGTGTTGAACACCGGCCCGACAGAAACAGCCAGTGGCGGCACAAACGTATGCATTGGCGGTTCAGTAACGCTTACTTCCAGTTTGAGCGTTTCTATACCTGCTACTTACCAGTGGTATAGTTCAACCTCAGCAGGGTTTACCCCGCCTGTCACTATTAGCGGGGCCACCTCAACTACCTATTCGCCCCCGACTTCAACACCGGGCACGCTTTATTATGAAGTGATAGCTACATTTTCAGGTTCGGGATGTAGCCCTGCTACATCTAACGCTCAAACGGTAATTGTATACACGGCACCAACAGCAACAATCAGCGGTGGTACTTCACCTACCTGTTATGGTTCTTCGCCGGGTATTTTTACGGCCACCTCAAGTGGCGGCTCGGGTGCATATACTTATTTGTGGTATAAAAACGGGTCCTCAACGGGTATTACAACTACCACCTACAATGCACCAGGCATAACAGCCACTACCTCATACTACTGCTCTGTAACCGATGCGGGAGGATGCGGTACGACAGTTACTTCTACTACTACGATTACGGTATACCCCAATCTTGTTGTCACAATTAGTCCCGGATCATTATCTATTTGTTACAATACTTCACCGGGTACTTTCACAGCTACTGCCAGCGGAGGGCCAGGCACATATACCTACCAATGGTATGCTGGTTCGGGTGCGGTAGGCGGGGCTACGGCCAGTACTTATGCGCCGGGTAATTTAACAGTATCTAACCCGTATTATTGTTCAGTAACCAGTGGTGCCTGCACGGCCAGCACACCTATTTCAAGTATAACCGTTGAATCAGATTTAACTGCGGCGGCAAGCGGCGGCACCAGTCCGATATGTTATAACACTTCACCAGGTACCTTTACAGCTACAAGTACCGGTGGTTCGGGCATCCTTAGTTATCAGTGGTATAATGGTACAACTCCAATTGGCGGGGCTACGGCCAACACGTATGCACCGGGTAGTTTAACGGCAACCACCACATACTATTGTGCGGTAACACGCGGCATTTGCGGGCCGGTAAATTCCAATAATATCACTATAACTGTATATCCTAACCTTACAGCAAGTGCCAGCAGCGGGACAACCACAATATGCTATAATACTGACCCCGGGGCCTTTACGGCCACCGGCAGCGGCGGAACCGGAAGTTATACTTACCAATGGTATAATGGTGCAAGTCCGGTTAGCGGAGCCATAGCCAGTACTTATGATCCGGGCAGCATAACAACAAGTACCAACTACAGTTGCTCAGTAACCAGCGGCAGTTGTGGAACTGTAGCTTCAAATACCATCAGCATAACAGTGGATCCGGCTGTTTCTGTCAGTATCGCAGGAGGAACATCACCTATATGTTACAGTACCGACCCCGGAACTATGACTGCCACTGCCAGCGGCGGTTCAGGTAGTTATAGCTATCAATGGTATGATGGTTCATCTTCTATCAGTGGTGCTACAGCCAGCACTTATGATCCCGGAAATATAACTTCTACTTCTGCTTATACCTGCACTATTACAGACGCAGGCTGCGGAAGCATCGGTTCAAATACTACCACCATTACAGTGGATGCAAACCTTACGGCAAGTGCTACCGGCGGCACCACCCCTATCTGTTATAACACTGACCCGGGAACACTTACAACTACCGCAACCGGCGGAACCGGTGGTTATACTTATCAATGGTATAATGGCCCTGGTTCTATTAGTGGGGCCACCGCAAGTACTTACAATCCCGGAAGCATAACTTCCGCTGCTAATTATTCCTGTTCGGTTACGAGCGGAAGTTGTGGCACAGAAGGTACAAATACAATCAGCATATTGGTTGATGCGGCTGTTACAGCAACTGTAACAGGTGGAACATCACCGGTATGCTATAACACAAACCCGGGCGCATTTACTGCTACCGGCAGCGGAGGCACAGGTAGCTATACTTATCAATGGTATAACGGCGCAGGGCCCGTCAGCGGGGCGACAGCCAGCACTTATGACGCGGGTAGTTTAAGCGTATCAGGTTCATACCGCTGTTCAGTAACCAGCGGCAGTTGCGGAACAGTAAGCTCAAATACTATTTCAATAACTGTTGACGCAACCTTATCGGCTACTATCAGCGGCGGCACCTCGCCTTTATGTTACAACACCGCGCCCGGCACCTTTACAGCTACCAGCAACGGTGGCAGTGGCAGTTATACTTATCAGTGGCATAATGGTTCAGGAAGTATCATTGGTGCAACATCCAGCTCTTATACACCGGGTAATTTAACCGGGAGCGATTCTTATTACTGTGCAGTAACCGATGTATCCGGTTGCGGAACAGTCAATTCAAATATTATCGTTATAACTGTTGATGTCAGCTTTACGGCCAGTATCAGCGGCGGCACAACGCCTGTATGCTATAGCACTTCGCCGGGCACGTTTACTGCCATTGGCGGCGGCGGCGGCAGCAGCTATTCCTATCAATGGTATAACAGTGCGGGAATAATCACCGGGGCAACTGCCAGTACTTATGCGCCGGGTAATTTAACAGCCGGTAATTCTTATTACTGTGCGGTAACCGATGCCTCCGGTTGTGGTACTGTTAATACGTCTGCTACCACTATTTTGGTGGATAACAACCTGACTGCGGGTATCAGCGGTGGGACCTCACCAATATGTTACAACACCGCTGCCGGTACCTTTACCGCTACCGGTAGCGGTGGCACAGGCACTTATACTTACCAATGGTATAATAGCAGTGGAAGTATAAGCGGGGCAACAGCAAATACTTATTCTCCGGGTAATATAACAGCATCAACCGGATACTATTGTGCAATAACAAGTGGTAGTTGCGGAACTGTCAATACTTCAACAACCAGCATAACTGTTGACGGCGCCGTTACGGCTGTTGTTACCGGTGGCACAACCCCGGTTTGTTATAACACCGCGCCCGGTACGTTTACCGCTACAGCCGGCGGCGGAACCGGCACTTATACTTATCAATGGTATAACAGCAGCGGCAGTATCAGCGGGGCAACGGCAAGTACTTATGCCCCCGGTAATATTACCGCATCAACCGGATATTATTGTGCTATAACAAGCGGTAGTTGCGGAACTGTCAATACTTCGACAACCAGCATAACTGTTGACGGCGCCGTTACGGCTGTTGTTACCGGTGGCACAACCCCGGTTTGTTATAACACATCACCCGGTACGTTTACTGCTACAGCCAGCGGCGGAACCGGCACTTATACTTATCAATGGTATAACAGCAGCGGAAGTATAAGCGGTGCAACGGCCAGTACTTATGCTGCCGGTAATATCACCTCCGCAACGGGATACTCGTGCTCCGTAACGAGCGGCAGTTGCGGAACCGGCAGTTCAAATACGGTAAGTATATCTGTTGACCCGGCGGTTACGGCAGTAGTTACGGGCGGCACAACGCCGGTTTGTTACAATACAGCACCGGGCACTTTTACAGCAACCGCCGGTGGCGGTGGTGGTAGTTATACCTATCAATGGTATAATAGTTCGGGTTCTATCAGCGGAGCAACAACCAGTATTTATACACCGGGCAACCTTACGGCATCCAATGCATATCATGTTTCAGTAACAGACGCCAGTTGCGGAAGTACGGTTTCTAATACGGTAAACATAACAGTAGGTGCCACTGTTACAGCGGTTGCTACCGGTGGCACAACGCCGATTTGTTACAACACGGTGCCGGGTACTTTTACAGCTACCGGCAGCGGTGGTATAAGCACCTATACTTACCAGTGGTATAATAGTTCGGGTTCTGTAAGCGGGGCTACGGCCAGCACTTACGCGCCGGGCAACCTTACTGCTTCTGATGTTTATAATTGTACCGTTACAGATGCGGTATGCGGAGTTGCCGCTACAAATACCATCAGCATAACAGTTGATGCAAACTTAACTGCCAGCATAAGCGGAGGCATAACGACTATTTGCGCGAACACTTCACCGGGCACGTTTACAGCTGCGGGTAGTGGTGGCACCGGTACTTATACCTATCAATGGTATAACAGTTCCGGAATTATCGGAAGCGCAACAGCCAGTACATACAATCCGGGTGATTTAACCTCATCTACTTCATATACTTGCTCTGTTACCAGTGGCAGTTGCGGTACCGTGGCTTCAAACACAACAAGCATAACTGTTATCGCCAGTCCGGCTTCGTTTACGCCGACAGTAACTACCAATCCTGTTTGTATTACACCAACGGGTGGTGGCACTAATGTTCAGGTAGCCGGTTCTCAATCCGGTGTGAATTATCAATTACAAAATATAGTTGGGCCTACAAATGTTGGTAGTCCGGTTTCCGGCACAGGGGGCACTATCAGCCTGCCAACAGGCACTATTTCTGCAAACACCAGCTATCAGGTTGTTGCTACAACAGCAACCAGCGGATGTGTCTATACTACCCCTTCTGTAACAATGGTAGTGGCCGTAGATCCTGATATTGCAATAGGTGCGCAGTTAAGTTCAAACCACTTTACGTTTGGTACCCTCGTTACGCCGGCAATGCCATCGGGCTGGACGACGCCAACCAATACCAACAGTGTAAACTGGGGGCTGGCAACAGGTAATCCTGCAACCAGCGGCAGTTACTCGTACTATAACAGTATCGGTGGTACCAGCAGTGCCTCAACCGGGGCGTACATTCAAACACCTACCGGTGCAAGCGCTACCACCCCGACAGTAGACCTGATATCCGGTACAATTAATGCTACAGGATTTACGAATATCAGTGTTCAGTGGGGGGCTCAGAAATCACCGGGATATACAGGTACGGTGAGTTTATATTATAGTACCGATGGTGGTACCAGCTGGAGCAGTGCAGTATCGTTTACTGATGCGCAGGCCAATCTGACGGGTTCGCCATGGGGCCTTGTGAATAATAGTGTGCAGGTGAAACTGCCGGCTGCTGCCAACAACCAGGCCAACTTAAAACTTAAATGGTCGGCTAATCCATCAACCGGTACCGATTATTACAGTATGAATGATATTGGTGTATATGCGTTAGGCAAAATAGTTAATTGCGGCACCACTAGCTTTACATTGCCATACCTGAATACGAGCTGCAGCGCCAGCAAATACAGTCTTACGGCTGATGCCGGCAATCCATGGCCGTCATCACCGGCATTTAGTTATGTAAGCGGTGTTTCTTTCTCAGGTTCATCAATTCAAATAGCTGTTCCTGCAACTACTGCTAACGGTACTTACAATCTGGATATTAAGATAGATGACGGTGTAGGTGATTACTCGGGATTAATTAGTTTTCCGGTTACACAGGATCTTTTGATAACTGCAACCCCGGCACTTGATAACTGCTCATGCAATTACGCTACTACCAGTCTTTTAGGTTCAACTTTTGGTAATGTGGTTACCATTTATGCTGCCGGTGGTGGCGGAACTGGTTACTATTTTAATTCAGCAGGCGTTGTAGATACCCTTTTAACTACGATTGACGGAAGTGGTAATCCAACATCAGGAACTGTTGCTCAGACCGGTACTGCTGTTAAAGGTGTATTCTGGTCAAAAGCGGATGGTGCGAACCACAGCTATAGCGTATCAGATGGATATTGCACCACAACAGCTGTTCAGGTAACACAAAGCGCTACTCCAAATACTGTTCCTTTCGGAAATGCAACCGGCCAGCCTACGGCTATTACAGCAGGACATGGCGGAGGAAACGGTATCAGTGGCAGCTTTAACAACGCAGCAACAGGCGATGCCAACATCACCAAGGTGAACGGCCCGGCATTAACCTGTCACCAAACAGCAGACTTTGGCAATAACTGGGTTGTTTACCAGGTAAACAACATGAACAGCCTGGGCGTTCCCCTTGCGGGAGACAGCACCAACAACAAAGCGGTGGTGGAAATTAATAATAACGGGTTTAACCTGGATTCGGTTCAGGTAAGTATTTACCGCGATGCTTATTTACCTACAGTACCAAATGATTACAGCGCTGTAGCGTGCAGCGGATATCCTGATTATGCTATGGAAAGGCACTTTATGATTAAATCAGATAAATCGACTGGTGCAAATTCATTCGAGAATGCAGTGGGTGTAAGGCTTTATTTTACTGATGCGGAATTCCAGGACCTGGCATATTGGACCAACTATGTGGCATCAACAGCAACCGGCCAAACAGCAAACTGTGCTTATGACGATACTGTAAGTAACATTAACTCCATTTATGTTACCAAATACACGGGTATAAATGAGGATGGAAATTATGGCAATAATGCACCAGCGCCTTCAGGCTTATACAGGGTGTTTGGCAAAAATGCTACTGCCCCGGGCAACGGCCCGTTAACGGCTATAGACGGAGGTGCAGCTACACTTACCACCGGCGGAACTACTAACCTTCACTATGTTCAGATGAACGTAAATGAATTCTCTGAATTCTGGTTGGGTGGTTCGCAAGGAGGCGGAGAAGCATTGCCTGTGCAGATGATTTACCTGGAAGCAGAAGCAATGAGCAACGACTCGATACAGGTAAGATGGGGCACGGCTTCGGAGATTAACAACCGTGAATTTGATGTTGAGCGCAGCACCGATGGCAACACCTGGACCATGGTAAACGTTACACCGGGACATGATAACAGCTCAATAGATCAATTCTATACCTTTAATGATCTGAACGTAACACAGGGCATTGTTTATTACTACCGGCTGAAACAAGTGGATAATAACGGCAACTATCAATATACCGGTATCGTGCAGGCCGAGTTAACCGGAGCGGGTGCATTTACGGTAATGAATTTTGTGCCTAATCCTACTTCAGGTAATACGCAACTTACTGTGGTAACAACCAAAGAGCAGGAGATAACCGTTGATTTTTACGATATGCTGGGCCAAAAGGTATTGACTTCTATTCAGCAGCTTAATGTTGGTACAAACCGTATAGACTTTAACCTGCAGCGTTTTGCTTCGGGCACCTACTCGGCGGTTGTAACTTCCGATGACCAGTTGTACACCAAGAAAATTGTTATTACCAGATAGGAAATTTAAATATTAATATATTAAAAATAGAAGAGGCTGTCTCAAAAGTAGACGGCCTCTTTTATTTTGTACACATAGTGGAAAAGCCCCGCACCTGGAAGCGCCGGAGGCGTTGACCACTTCAGGCCGGAATTGCAAATCAACGAAGGCCGGAAATTTTTGACCACCTCTTGGAGGGGCTAATGTGTTACGATTCATTACTTTAACGTGAGTTAAGGATTAGGTGAACTTAACAAGTTGGGTTTAAGGTGGTTGTCCCTTTGTAAATGACTATCCGCATCTTTACCTAAACGCAAACCACCTTTAAGGGGACGGAAGGGGCGGCTGTTGAGGAGAGTGGTTGACATAGGGCTTACATTTGGTGTTTTTTTATATGTTTATATGGGGTTGATAATCATTTAATGATGATGAAAATGGCGTTTTGGGTTTACATGGGTGTTTTGTAATTAGTTGATTATCAGTGGTTCTTTTTTGAAAAAGTGTCAACCACCCCGCACTATGTTGTTTTGTAGTTCGGCTTCGCTCACTATAACAAAACTATGCTTACCGGATATTGCCGTAGAAATTAGCACTTTTGTTGGGTAAAACTTTTAGCACTATGCGCATGCGCCTGATTTTTACATTATTTTTATTGAGTATGCTTTTTTACGGTTGTAAGAAGAAGGATACTACTACGCAGCAGGTGGTGGTTAATCATACGCCTCCGCCGATTACTTCAAGCACGCAGGTGATGGGTTATAACCTGTTGAGCAAGATATGCGGCATTTGGGATGGCGGCGTGGTGTCGGAGACTGCACTGGGCAGTTACCCGGAGTGGATAGTGGATTTCAGGCCTTACAGTGCGGGGCAGGTGGGGGCTAAAAATGAGCTGGACACAGCTAATAATATTTTTATGTCTTTTTTTATCTGTTATCATGATTCGGCGTATAAGCTGGCGTTCAGGAACGGTGGGTCGTTTCACAGCATGAGCAGGGTGTCGTATATGGAGATTGACAGTGTATCGGAAACGGGCAGTCAGTCGTTTTACCGGTTTGCGGATTTTGTGAAGGGTATGAAAAGGGATATTGTGGATATTACCTTTAAACAGGATAGCCTGATAATATTAGCATTTACCAATGTATATAATACCGAACCGTGGCCTACGCCGCATATGCAGTGGAGGGCGAAGCTGCAGGATACCAGCAGTTGCCAGGTGGCTATTGCTCATTTTAATTTTCCGCAAAAGGTAATGGTGCAAAATTTCAGTACCACGTTTGCTGCTGATTCGGAATCTGTATTTTACCAGGGCAGCGGCGACCCTTACCCGGCCAGTGCGCAGCCTTATGTGGGGCAGGCTACTTTATCGTATACTGCACCGGGGCTGAGTTTTGCACCGAACAACCATGTGTTTTTGCTGGTAACAACGCAACCCCTGATTTCGGGTTTTACTTTTAATACAGCGAATATGATTTACCGGAGCCGGTATGTTATACTGGATGCATATCAGTCGTCGTTTACATTTACTTTGATGCACCCGGGTAGTTATTATTTGTACGCTTATTATGATGCGAACGGGGATGGGGTGTTGGATAGCGGTGATTATGTGAGCACGGCGAATGTTCCTTTTACTTTGGGGCCGGCGGGTACGGTGGCGGCGAGTACGGTGATTGATTATCAGATACCGTAAACAGCCAACTCACCCTGTCCTGCCGGACATCCCTCTCTTTGAAAAAAAGAGAGGGAGAATGCAAAATACAGGCCTCTGCCGCCCGGCACTTCGTGCGGGCACTCCCGCGAAAGGCGGTATGAAACACCTCTCCATGCTTCGTATAGAGAGGGTAAATGCGGGCATAAAAAAAGCGGGCGCTAAGGCCCGCTGTATTTGGTTAGTCTATGGGTATTTAATTAGTTGGCGTAGGAGTAGGCTTTGGGCGATACCGGTGCCGGTACTTTGGCGGTGGCTATGGGAAGAATAATTTCTTCACCGTTAGCGCTGAGTGCTTTTACGCGGTAGTAAGTAAGGTTGCTGCCAATTTTACTATCAGTAAAATTTGTGTTTCCGTTATTATCAGATAGAATGCCGAGTAAGGTATAGTTACTGCCGTCAAGGCTTTTTTCCAGCCGGTATGATATGATGTTAAGTTTTTGCGGATTTGCAATATTTAGTACCACACCGTTGTTTGAATTGAATGATGCATTTAAAAACAGCGAAGCGGTGGGTGCGGTTTTTTCTGAGTTTTCAATTTCGTTACCGTAAAACACTTTTACCTGCACACCAAAGTTTGAGGAAGGTGAAGTGAAGACATTATTGTTTACATAGTAAGCCCCGCCGTTTCCCTTTGCATCGCCGCCAAAGTTTTCGAAGTTGTTACCGGCCACTACATTGTTGTTGTTTTCTATCAGGCCTTTATTGTCCATGTCATTCATAGACTCTATTACCAGGTTATTGTCGATAGTGCCTTCGTTTATAATTCTTTTCATTACGGTATTGCCGTTATTTATAAACTTGCCCGATTTTGAAATAACCAGGTCTTTCATGCCTACCATAAATGCACCTTTCTCAACGGTAAGCATTCCGTCAACTACTATGCCTGTGTTTACAGTAACCTGCCCGGTGATGATAACTATGTCGTCGGCTTTGATGGTGGTTCCGGGATAATCGTTATTCCAGATTTTAGCATCGGTCCATTTTCCGGAACCCAGGGTGTAGGTTTTTGCATCTGCAAATTCTGCGGCCAGGGTTAGCGCTAAAATGGTGTAAAATGTTTTCATGATTCTGAATTTTCGGGGGGTATTTATAAATAGCTTTACGCCCCGTTCTTTCAAAAAGTTTCATGATTTAAGTCAAAATAAAAATTGACTTGTAACTGATTGAGAGTCAGCTTTTAAGAATGTGATTTTTGTGAAAAAAAATCAGCAGTTTTTAAGTACTTGTAAGCTACAAAAAAACGATACAAACGTCAAAATTACGTATACAAAGTAGGGGATGAGTGGTACGTATTTTGAAACCGGAATTTTGGAATAAAAACGGTTGACGGAAATCAGGAAAATCTTATCGAAAGTGTAGGCCACAAAAGTGCCGATAGCGATGCCCGGCAGGCCGATTTGTTGTGCAAGGTAAATACTAAGTGAGACGTTGATGATGATTTCCAACACAGAAGAGAGTAGCAGGAATGAAGTTTTTTGCATACCCATAAGTATGGTTTGCGGAAACAGCAGGCGTGGTATGGCCAACAACAGGTAGATATCGAAAATGAGTGAGCTATATAGAAATCCGGAATTGAATACATACTTATACAGGAAGGGACTTAATGGCATTAATATGATGGTGAGTGGAAAAAAGACGTGCATCATTTTAGCCGACTTCTCTTTTAGTTCTTTTAAACCGGTTTCGAGATTAGCGGCTATGGCGGGTATCATAGAGGTGCTGAAGGTGTTGGCTATAATAAGTAACACGGGCAGTTCTTTGGCACCATAGCGATAAAGCGCGAGGGATGGGTCGTCAAACTGAGTCTTTACTATAAGGCCGTCAATATACTCAGCTGAACCGGCTACAAAAACTGAGGCGATTAGCGGGGCTGATAGTTTCAGGTTTTCAGCCATTGTTTTTAGCAGCAGGTTGATGTTGGGCTTTAGCGTTGCAAATTTTTGAAGCACTATAACTGCCACTATTAATTTAATGCCTGCTACTGATATAAGACCCCACATAGCATATTCAATAGGGTAATGAAGGGCTACAGGCACCAACGCCAGCGCAACAGATAGAATGGCCATAACGCTGCCGTAAAGAATGACAGCTTTATTTTTTTCGTTTAAAAAGAGGACATACTCTATTATGAAAGAAGGCCCCGTTAGCAGGAGATAGATAATTGACAGGTTAGCGATACGATGGTCGCCGGGTTTGTGCAAAAAGGTAAAGAGGTTAGCTGAAAAGCAATACAGAAATGCTGCTGCGAGGAGCGTGAATATGGTTAGCGATAAAAATGTGCTGGTTAGAATTGCTTTTTGGGTTTCGGCGTTTTTGTTAGGATAAACCGAAAGCATGGCATTGATAATGCCACTTACCCAAAAGAAACTCACCATGCCGCTTATAAGGATGAAGGTTTCAAACTGGCCTATTTCGGTTTGAGATAGATAGAGCTTGGCAAAACCGATACCAATAACCACGAACGCAGCATACCTGATAAGCTGGAATATTTGCAGGCTGGCGAGTTTATTTAGTTTGAACATTTGTGGTTGTTACCGGTTTGCCCATTAAAAATGGCGGTTTAAAATTAAATCCAAATGCAGTTTAACACAAAGAGCACAAAGGAAAATGCCAATACAAAGGCCACAAAGAATATGTTTTTGGTGCTCTTTGTATTGAACTTTGTGTGCTTTGTGATAACATGTATTTGTTTTTTTTAATTTTAAACAGCTTCCAAGTGGCAGTTGTTATTGTAAAACAGTTTTGTGGTTAGTTAACGTTCAAAAGTAGAAATAATGATAACTTTACCCGCAAATCAAAAAAACATGAAACGAAAATTTGGATTTACAGCTATTGCGGTTGTGGTAGTTAGCGCATTTATCGGGCTTTCTTTTCAAACCGAAAAGCCTTTGCAGGAAAAGAACGGATTAAAGTTGTATGAGTTAAAGGGATCGCCTGATTTTCCGGATGCCGAGTTAAGTCTTACCTCGCCCGCTAACATGGCTACTTTAAAGCCCGGTATGGATACTTTTAAGTTTGAAGTAAAGAATTACACCCTGGGTGCGCAAACGCCGGATGCAGGCCAAAAGATGTGTGCTAATTCGGCTAAGGGCCAGCATATTCACTTTATTATGGATGATGCACCCTATGCCGCTTCATACAGTCCAACCATTGCAAGTGACATGAAACCGGGCCACCATGTGTTGCTTGCTTTTTTATCGCGTTCGTATCACGAGAGCCTGAAGCATAAGAAGTCGTATATTTTGAAGGAGTTTAATGTAGTAGGCCCCAATGCTAAATCCGATTTTAATGCCAGGGCGCCGCATGTTTTTTTAAGCCGCCCGAAAGGAGAATATATTGGCGAAAAGGAAACCGGCAAAGTAATGCTTGATTTTTACCTGGTTAACTGCGATTTATCGGCAACCGGCTATAAAGTGAGGGCGACGATTAACGGAACGGAGTTTATACTTACCAAATGGGAACCATACCTGATTGAAGGCCTGCCTTTGGGTGAAAGCAAGGTAAAGCTGGAGTTGCTGGATAAAACAGGTGCTTTGGTAAAATCGCCGTTTAATGGTAAGGAACGGAGTTTTACCTTAAAAGTGGAGCCCTCCAAATAATTAAACGGGGCTTTATGCTTTGTTTTTGCTGATTTACGCTTTAAGATTTCAGTATTTGCCCCAGATGATTATTTTTGTGGCTGAATACGGTGGCTTTAGCTCAGTTGGTTAGAGCAGCGGTTTGTGGTTCCGCAGGTCGTGGGTTCGACCCCCATAAGCCACCCAAAAGTTTAAAAATCGGGCCTCTCCGCAAGGAGGGGCTTTTGTTTTGCCTCACCCCTTTGTCTTCGACATTTCCCCTGGTTCGGCTTCGCTGCCAATGACAGTTTTCAGAGCAAAAATAGAGAGGCGAAAACCTTGTGGTTTAGATAAGTGTATAGGGAAGTTTTAAGACCTTCATCGCCGAGTCTCCCCTTTCCTGCTTTGAGGAATGGGGGACTCGGCGTGCATGCGGTCTACCCTCACGCCGAGTCCCCAACCTTCGGAAGGGAGACTCGGCTGAGAAGGCCTTTTCGCGTCATCCAGATTTTTTCCCTTGCCCAAGGGTTGGTACTTCAATGACGGGGCTATTTATAAATTAAACAAGCTGGTTTTAAATAGGTTATTATTTTTACCACCTCAAATTTGAAGGTATGAGAAAAATACGTTTTCGTGAAGCATTGCGTGAGGCCATGAGTGAAGAAATGCGCCTTGACCCAACTGTGTTTTTAATGGGCGAAGAAGTAGCTGAATATGATGGCGCTTATAAAGTAAGTCAGGGAATGATGGCCGAATTTACCGAAAAGAGGGTTTTTGATACGCCGATTTCTGAGTTGGGATTTACCGGTATTGGAGTGGGCGCCGCTATGAACGGCTTAAAACCGATAGTTGAGTTTATGACCTGGAACTTTGCCCTCCTGGCTTTTGACCAGATTATTAATGGCTCGGCCAAAATGCTTTCTATGAGTGCGGGTGAGTTTGGTTCGCCTATTGTTTTCCGGGGGCCGCAGGGCAGTGCGGGGCAGTTGGGGGCGCAACATTCGCAAATGCTTACCAATATGCTGGCTTCGGTGCCGGGTTTAAAGGTTATATCGCCTTCAACCCCTTACGATGCCAAAGGCCTGCTAAAATCGGCCATCCGCGATATGGACCCGGTTATTTTTATGGAAAGTGAAATGATGTACAGCGATATGGGCGAGGTGCCTGAAGAAGAATACCTGATACCCATTGGCAAGGCTGACATTAAACGCGAAGGAAAGGATGTTACCATAGTTAGCTATAACAAGATGATGAAGCTGGCTTTAAAAGCTGCTGAGGAGCTTGAAAAGGAAGGTATCAGTGCAGAAGTGCTTGACCTTCGCACTATTCGCCCTTTGGATATTGCGGCCATTGTTACGTCGGTTAAAAAAACAAACCGGTTGGTTATTGTGGATGAAAGCTGGCCCTTTTGTTCTATTGCTTCTGAAATAACATTTGAGGTACAGCGCAATGCGTTTGATTATCTTGATGCCCCTATACGGAGGGTTTGTTCAACGGATACCTCTATGCCCTATGCTCCTAATTTAGTGGAGGCTTATTTGCCGAGTGTGGCTAAGGTGGTGGAGGCGGTGAAGAGTGTGAGTTATAAGTAAAGGGGAGTTCTTTCTTCTTAAAATAATTGGCTTACGAAATTACTGTTTCATTCATTTTTTATTTTCTTGATCAGCCAATCAATTTGCTCTTTACTAATTGTATCAACTTCCGACTTGTCGTATATAGTTAGCAGGTTTACCACATTGTTTTGAATAAAACCAATTACCTCCGTTTCTACGTAACTGATAACACGGGCTCCGCCACTCTTTCCTTTGCCCTTGCTCTTAATCCTTAATCGAATCTTATAGGCACCGTTACCTAAGTCAAAACCAGTTCGGGGATTGGTTAATAATTCAGCTTTAAGGTTTTCTACGTCTTGTTTAATAGAGGGAAATTTCTTACGCAGTCTTTTCAGGTGGCCCAAAAAGAGTTTACTGCTTATTATTTGCGTCTTAGAGTTCATTCAACGCTTCGTCTAAAGTCATCATTTTTTTACCGGTGCGTTTTGCCTCTTTAATCTCCCGTAAGCCTTCAGCAATGTCATTTAATACCTCTTGCGTTTTTTTTTCTTTCTTACTCAACTTTTTTGTTGGTTTGGTAGTATTGAGCGTTTTAGCAATAATCTTTTGTTCACGCTCCGGCAGGGTGCGTACCAAATTGATAATTGCTTCTGTTACAGTATGGTTTGTTTCACGAAACATATAACTTTAATTAAGTGCCATAAAGATAAGGAAACTAAACAACTTTTGGTTTAACCCTTGGGGTAGCAGATAATAACCCACGTTAATTGTCTACGCATTACGCAGATAATTTGCTTTTATTCTTCATTGCAGGGCAATGACATCTCTATAGAAAACATGATAGTAAATTTCCCCGATGCCAGGGGCATCGCATAAATTCCCCATAGCTGGCAAAATAGCCATTATGCGACACCGCTGGTGTCGGTTGATGTTGTTCGGTTTGGGCTATAAATATGAGATGCCGCTGGAATCAATATCCCATTGGAATCATGTAGGGGCGATCCCTTGCGGTCGCCCTTTGGCGGTGAAGGACGAAATGAAATGAAAATGCCGCCGTTTATTTCAGTTTAAACCAATAGGTGTTATTTGCTGCTTGCGTAAAAGAGGGCGACCGCAAGGGATCGCCCCTACATAATTGCGGTCTTGTTACGAACTTTACGCTTTTGTTTGATAGCCTCAATGGATTTATCAATATCAGAAAGTGTGAACCCCTTTTCTTTGCCGTTTTTCCAGGCGGCGAACTCCTTATCAAGTTGCTCTGTGAATGTTTTGCCTTTCCACCATTCACTTCTTTTCACTGTAGTTTTCATACTTTATTCCTTTTATGCTTCCACCTCTTATGGCTCCACAACCAATCTGAGGGGTTTTCCCGTATCTGTTGTTCAAGTATTCTTACAAATTTTTCTGTAACACCAAACTCTGGTAAACTGTTTGGGTCGCGGGTTATTTCAATTATTTCGGCGGTAAAGTAACCGTGGCTGCGTTCAGTTATTTTGGGGTAAATAACCATGGCATTGTTCATGCGGGCATAGCGCTCGGCACCGGTAAAGAAGGCGGTGTCCTGGCCAAGGAAAGTTGTCCAGTAACAGGTTTTCATATTAGAGGGGGACTGGTCGCTGATAAAAATACCGGCGGTAACTTTGGTTAATGGCTTTGTCAGAAACTCTTTGCTCTTATCCATCATCACCAGGTTCATGCCCATTTTACTACGTGTGCGTTGGATTAGCCTGTTGAAATAAGGATTGCTGACTACTGCCACGATGGCAAAGTTATCATGGGCGCTGGCGGTAATTGCACGATATCCTCCAAACTCCCAGGTGGCTATGTGGCCTACCATCATTACCAGGTGTTGTCCGCGATTGTAACAATCAACCAATACCTCTGGGTTGCTTATCTGCACTCTTTGTTCTACTTCTTTCATGGTTATGGAGAAGCATTTTAAATTTTCTACAACCCGGTCGGCCAGGTGGCGGTAGCTTTCGTGGTAGATTTGTTTTATTTCGGCTTCTGATTTTTCGGGAAAAGAGTTCCGGATATTGGTAAGCACAACCTGCTTGCGGTATCCGATTACATCTCTTAAAATAAAAGCGATGCCGTACGACATTTTATAAAGTACACTGCTTGGCAGGGATGCGAATAGGTAAATGATAGGGACTAAGAGGTAGTAGGTTAGCATTTTTGGTTTTCGGTTTAGGGACAGTTTTCAGTTTACAGTCTACAGTTTTCAGTTGAATACCAATACAGGCACCGACAATCATATTTGTATGGGCGCATAACAAATTGTCGCTACTACTTTTTCCTTTATTGCCGTTGGCTTCAGCCAACGGAGTATAATCAAAATCTCTGTCGGCTTTAGCCAAAAGGCTCTTTTGGCTAAAGCCGTATTTTTTTGTCATTACAATCCGTCAGCTAAAGCAGACGGCA
>Ga0182030_10012525_pt1 | contig 16971 bp, 14 predicted proteins | sample 812S3MmetaG_FD_121299 | JGI IMG/M metagenome (GOLD analysis project Ga0182030, IMG submission 121299) | Permafrost microbial communities from Stordalen Mire, Sweden - 812S3M metaG (Illumina Assembly) | ecosystem: Environmental > Terrestrial > Soil > Wetlands > Permafrost | place: Sweden...
GGCGCAGGAGCGGCGGGTACCGGTTCTGGCTGGAGCGCAGCTACTGTGTGGACACGCGGCAGCGGCGCGATCTCCCGCTTCACTCGCGGCATCGGCGAGGGCTTCGCCGGTTCGGCGGCCACCACGGGCTGGGACTCCGGCTCGGCCGCCGGCAGGGCTTGCGCAACTGGCGCGGGTGCGGGCGCCGGTTGTTCTGGCGGGGCAGTCGCTGGCGGCTGTGCCTGCGCGACCACCATCGCGGAAACGATCGGCTTGCCAGGGTGCATGACCTTCATGATCATTGCGCCACCCAGAGCGCCGGACAAAAGCAAGACTACGACATGTACCGGTCTCATCGATTCCGCCCTACGTAATAAGGATGCACGCCGCCGCGGTCGCGTTTCCTTGGCGGGATTCGGATGGTACCGCGGCGTTCGATATACTAAGAACACTTGCAAGCGTTATGAGTTCCTTCCCCACCCAGTTTTCGATCGGTCCGGTCAATATCGCTCCGGCCACGGTGTTGGCGCCGATGGCGGGTGTCACCGACACCGTTTTCCGCCGATTTATTCGTAACTTGGGCGGGTGCGGGCTGATCATGACGGAGTTCACCAGCTCGCACGGTGTGAGCGCGTCGCTGGGGACGCGCAAGCCCACCAGGACGCTGAAATACCTGGCCTTCGATCCGGAAGAGCACCCTATATCCGCGCAGCTTTTCGGCAGCGATCCGGCGGTGATGGCCGACGCCGCGCGCGTCTGCCAGGACCTGGGCTTCGACATCCTCGATCTCAACTTCGGCTGCCCGGTGAATAAGGTGGTGAAGTGCAACGGCGGTTCGGGCTTGCTCCGCGATCTCCCGCTAGTGGAGCGGCTGCTGCGCGAGGTACGCAAAGTCCTCACCATCCCGTTCACCATGAAGTTCCGCGCCGGCTGGAACGATCGCGAACTGGTGGCCGTCCAGATGGCGCGGCTGGCGGAGGATTGCGGACTGCAGGCCATCGCGCTCCACCCGCGCACGCGCGAGCAGGGTTACAGCGGCAAGGCCGATTGGACGCGCATCGCCGAAGTGAAGGCCGCGGTGAAGATTCCAGTGATTGGCAATGGCGACATCGTAACGCCCGAGGACGCTGTACGCATGGTGCGGGAGACGGGCTGCGACGCGGTGATGGTCGGGCGCGCCGCCAGCGCCAATCCGTGGATCTTCCGGCAGATCGAAGAGTATGTGGCGACAGGCAGCTATCGGCAAGCCACCCAGCAGGATCGATACGAAATGATGCGGCGTTATTATGGCATGTTAATGGAGCGACAAGATAGAGACTGCGTCGGTAAGATGAAACAATTTGCGACTTATTTCACTCATGGAGTGCGGCACGGGGCGCAGCTCCGCGCGTCGATTTATCACGCCCAGGAACCGGCGGCGATTTTGGACCTGGTGGACGCCTTCTTCCAGGCTGAACCGGTGATGGCGCAATGAAGAAAATACAAATCATCACGGACGGGGCATGCTCGGGAAATCCGGGTCCCGGCGGTTGGGCGGCGATCTTGCGCTTCGACGGCCACGAGAAAGAGATCTGGGGCTGCCAGCAGTACACCACGAACAATCGGATGGAACTGACGGCGGCTATCGAAGCGCTGCGCTCGCTGAACGAATCGTGCGAGGTGGAAGTGGTGACCGATTCGGAATACCTAAAGAACGGCATCACCACCTGGATCCACGGTTGGAAGCAAAAGGGCTGGCTCACCGCGGCTAAGAAGCCGGTAATCAATAAAGATCTCTGGCTGGAACTCGACGAAGAGGTGGCCCGGCATAAGACCAACTGGGTCTGGACTAGAGGGCACGCTTCGAACGCCGATAATAATCGCTGCGACGAGTTAGCTACGCGCGCAGCCCGTGAGCAGAAGTCTTCCGGCGGCTAAAACGTAACAGCGGATCGAACTCGATGCGGAGGGCCGGCGATGGGGTAACTACCGCCGGCCGTCAGGCTTTCCAGCCAGCCGGGGCAGTCTGAAAGGGCGCCTGCACGGCCCGATAACCCGACGCCGCGCTCACTGGAAGCGCGGTTCTTTCCACAAACGGAGCCAACGCGATCTGGAGAGGACATAGGGCCAGGTTGGTAATCCGCGGCCGGATGGTATCGGCCACCGCAGGTCTTTATCCCCTTTGGGAGCGCGGAACGTCATGAGCACAGCCAGGGTTGGCCACACCACTAATGACGCCGGCTACCGAAGCTGCGCGGGGCGCTCCTTGGAGCGGAGGGTGCGGGACGGTACGTGCGGGGCGCCGCAGGGGATGGCGGTGAGGAGTGGCCGAATGTCTTGGGGCTGTGATCGGCGCTGGGATCTTTCACCGAGGGCGATGCGTACTGGGAACTGCGATAGCTCCCGCTCTTGCTGGCATATTGGGAATCGCGGAAGCCGCCGCTCTTGGCATAACTGCTTCCGGAGTAGCGATTCTGCGTTGTGGTCCCCTGCGTGCCGTATTTAGGCGTGTTACTGGAACCATCGCGGCCGTAGTAAGTCTGGCCGCGCATCGAGTAAGTGCGGTAGTCCTCATACTCGTAGCGGTCGAACGGGACGTAACGGTGATTGGAAAGCAGATCGCGGAGGAGCGCGTACTGTCCGTAGAAGACCCAGAAGTCACGGCCGTCGCGGTGGTCCCAGTAACCGTACTGATTGGAGCCTTGCGAGTAGGGCGCGACGTAGGCGAAGCCGGCGGGTTGGGCGACGTGTTCGCCTTCGAAATCGTACTGTCCTTCGGATTTGTGCTCGATGGCCATGCCGAGGTCGTTGCGCATGGCGTCGTAGGTGGCGTGCGGGACGGTGGTCCACTGCTCCGTGCTCGACACCTCGCCGGTCTTGGCGGCGGCGTCGGGGAAGCGGGTTTGCACAGTGCGAATTTGCTGCTGATACTCGGCGTCGTGGTTCTTCATGTCCACGAGCAGCTTGTCCCATGAGGTGTAGAGCTGGGCGCTGAGGGTTTGCAGTTCGCCCGCCTTCTTGGGCAGTTCGGCGGCGGAAGTTTGGAGAGTGTCCTCGAAGGCCAGAAGCGCGCCGGCATCGGGTCCGCTGACCACTCCGGCGGCGGCTTTGCGGCGGGCATCGGAGGTGGATTGCCATTGCGCGTCGATCTTGGTCACGATGGCGCGATCGGTAGCGAGGCGGCTCTCGAGATCGGATTTCTTGGCAGGCCAGTCGCTTTCGGCCCGCTGGACTGCCGCGGCTACGGGGCCGAGGTCGAAGCTATGGATCGCCTGGTAGGACCGCTCCATTTCGGGGATCTGTTGCGGCAGGTGGGCAGCAGCGTCGACCCAATGAGCGGCTTCTTTTTGGAGGCTGGTAGAGTCGGCGATGCTTTGGGTGCGGTTCTTCTTTTCGTCGGCGAGAAGGGATTCCACCTGCGGGCGGTCGGACCGGCGATTATGCTTTTCGAGGGCGGTCAGCTGGTCGACATCGTTGGCGGCGGAGCGAAGTTCGCCAGAGGCGTGAAGCATTCGCTCGGAGTAGTTCTGACCGAACGGGAGGGCGTTGAAGAGGTCGGGCGCGGAGTGGACTTGATCGTCGACCTGAGTACGGATGCCGCCGAGCTGCGATTGGGTGGCGGTGAGCGCGGTGCGTTCGGAGTCGATTTGGGAACGCAGGCCGGAGGGCAGTTTATCGAGGGCGTTGGCGGCGACGACCACGATGGCTACTACCAGCACGACGGCGGAAAGACGTAATTGACTGCGAGACATAGATGTTACCGCTCCCTTCGGTCGCGGCTCGGTACGGGTTACGTTTCGGTACGGGTTACGTTTCGGTACGGGTTACGTTTCGGTACGGTTCGTTTCGGTACGGTTTAAGTTCAGCAAGCTTCAACGCGCCCGGTATACGGTGACGTCTTGGGGCAGGATTGCGAGGTACGGGGTGACGGTGAAGGGTTCGCCTTCGGCTTTGCGAACGGCGAGGAGTCCTTTACCGGCCTGTTCCTGGAATTCCCAATAATAGAAACCGCTGGCGACGGCCTGATCGTCGCGGGTGGCGCTGACTTCGCGACTCAGGCGATAGGTCCACGTTTTGCCGTCGAACTCGAAGGAGTCGGCGGTGTTCTGGCGCTCGTCCATCTCGGCGAGGTCTTCCTCGGAGAGGGCGAGGTCTTCCAGGGCCAACTTGCGCGGGTCGGAGTGGAGGTGGGCTTCCACCTCTTCATCGCCGCCCACGCGCACGGCGACGCGGCGTTCGAGATACGGTCCGCTGACCTCGAACCAGCGGCGCGTGTTGGCGTCATAGCGGGTCACGCGGTCGACCGTGAAATCGAGATCGGTGTAATTATCCCCGGCGCCGGAGATGGAAAGGGCATCTCCGGCGCGGGCATCGGTGACTTTGAGATTCGCCAGGTCCGGGGCGGGCGCGGCGGGCGGTGTCTGTTTCTTGAAAAGTTGCATCAGCACAATTCCCAGGAGGATTCCCAACACCACAAGGGTGAAGAACGTGAACATTGTTTATGCACTCGTCGGGGTTTACGCACTCGCCCGGGTTTACGCACTCGTCTTGTCCATGGGTGCGCCAGCCGCGAGTTCCTTGGGCATGGTGGGACCAAGCCTGGTCTTCTGGCGCTCGGCTTTGAGCGCCGCCAATTCGGAGTCGACCCCGTGGGCGCCGAGTTGCGCGAACTGCTTTTCGAGATCGTCATCCTTACCGGTCGAGGCCAACTCGTCGAAGGCTTTGGCGGTGGCTTCTTCCTTGGCCACGGATTGCTCGAACTTGTTGAGCTGCGAGAAAGCGTTGTCGGCGCTCCCGACTCCAGCCATCGCTTCCGACACTTTGCGCTGCGCCATGGCGGCGTTCTTGCGGGCGACGAGCGTGGTGGCGGTGCGCTCGCCTTCGTCGATCTTGCGTTTGAGCTCGCCGACCTGAGACTTCAACTTGTCGCTGGCCTGCTGCGCGGCGCTAACGGCCTGCTGCATGGAGGCGACCTGCTGGTCGCACTCGGCCTTCTTGGCAAGGGCCTTGCGGGCGAGGTCCTCATTGCCCGCGTCGAGCGCGACGCCGGCGCGATCCTTCCATTCCTGCGACTGGCGCACGTACTTCTGATACTCGGCGTCGAGCCGGTTGTAATTGCTCATCGCCATGGCCGAGGCGTTGACCACCTTGTTCAGCTCGCTGCGCATGTCGGCGACGGTCTGCTTCACGGTAGTCTCGAAGGTCGCATCTTCCAGGGCGTCCACGCTCGCATTCGCCTCGCCGCGGGCCACCCGGCCCATACGGCCGAATATGTCGGATAAGAATGCCATATCGTCTCTCCTTTATTATTGTGCGAGGCTGCCCAGCAGGCGCCGCGCGCTCATCACATCGACCAGCAGGAAATGCACGCAGGACAGGATGTCGTCTTCGTCTTCGAGTCCCAGATCCTGCAGCTTGCAGAAATTGTTCAGACTGACCGCGACGTTGCCGCCGCCGGCTTCGTACAACTGAAAGTGCGAGGTGGAAATACCGTTATCGGCGGCCAGCATCTGCGCCATGATGGCGGGCGTGACAGCCGCGCGAGGCACAACGGTACAAATGAGCGATAGAAAGAGGATGTCGCCGGCGAGTACGGCCTGCACGGCGACACCGCTCGAGGTTTCGCGGATTTTCAAAGAATCGGGCGCTGGTTCGGAGACGTCATAGCCTCGCTCCGCAAGCAGCGCGTGGATGTGACTCAATTGCGGACTGGATGTCGCTGTCATAAATTCAGTATCTGCTCCTCAGTACTCCTACGATGGTAGGGGGCGGCGCGTTCCAGCGCCAGTTTCGTACTATTGCAATATGCGATTATTATATTGCAATTTGCGATTATCCGTCAAGTGAAGATTTGTGATTTCTCCGCGCGGTCCGGGACGCAGGTTGGCCGGCGAGCTGGCGATTGATTCGTTTCGGCTTCAGTTGAAGTCGTGTTTTCAGCGGGTTGCCGTCTACTCGGAGGGAACTGCGCGATACGGGACACCAGTGGGCCCTGGAAATGGTCCGCGGGGCGATCCGGCAACGCGACGCGGGTCAGCAGCTTGGTCCCGGTTTGGTTCTTCGCAGGACATGTACCCAATCCGACCCGCCAGGAGTTATTCTCAGGTTGATCGAAAGCCGGGGGCACCAAGGCGCCGCTGCCGCGTATCCCCAGAGCAATAATAATCGAGGATTCTTTCATGAAACGTGTCACTGGAACTCTGTTTGGCCTGATTTGTTTCGCGCTGTCCTACCCTATCGCCGCCTACGCTGGCGGAGACAACTACAAGAATTTCGACGTCGCCCTCTACAGCCGGGTCTACGAGACGAGGCAGATGAACGACCCCGCGTGGCTGGAGAGCCACTGGGAAGCCGTGTCCAAGAATATGAAGGTCGACAAGATCTATCTGGAGACCTCGCGCGACATGGTGGTGGTCGACCAGGCGACCCTGGACAAGGCCAAGAAGTTCTTCTTGAGCAAGGGCGTCAAAGTCTCCGGCGGCATCACGGTAACCGTCAGCGAGATGAACCAGTTCGAAACGTATTGCTACTCGAACCCCGAGCACCGGCAGAAGCTTAAGGAGATTGTCGAGTTTACCGCCAGGAACTTCGACGAGTTCATTCTCGACGACTTCTTCTTCACGGACTGCAAAGCCGATAGCGATATCGCCGCCAAGGGCAACCGCACCTGGACGCAATTCCGGCTGGCGCAAATGGACGATGCCGGGCGGAACCTGGTGGTGGGACCGGCGCGCGCCGTCAATCCGAAGGTCAAGGTCATCATCAAATACCCGAACTGGTACGACCATTTCCAGTACCTGGGCTTCAACCTGGAGACCGAGCCGAAGTTCTTCGATAAGATCTACACCGGTACCGAAACCCGCGACCCTAGCAGTAACCAGCACCTGCAGCAATACCACGGCTATTCGGTTGTCCGGTATTACGAGAATCTCAAGCCGGGCGGTAACGGCGGTGGGTGGGTGGACCTGGGCGGCAGCAACATCCCCGGCCGCTTCGAAGAGCAGCTATGGCTAACCCTGTTCGCCAAGGCACCGGAGATCACCATCTTCAACATCGGTGCTCTCTACCGTCCCACGCACAAGGACGACGGGACAGTGATTCCGGATTCGCCGGCCGCGCAGACCGCGGGCAAAGTCTTCTCGCAGGTGGATGGCTTCCTGGGCCAACTCGGCAAGCCGATCGGCGTGAAGACCTACAAACCGTTTCACTCGTCCGGTGAAGACCACCTGCCCAGCTACCTGGGGATGGTCGGGATTCCCATGGACATTGTTCCGGAGTTCCCCACCGACGCGAAGACGGTGCTGTTGACGGAGCAGGCCAGGTTCGATCCGGCCATCGTCAGCAAGATGAAGAAACAGCTGGTGGCAGGCAATGCCGTGGTCATCACGTCGGGCCTGCTGAAGGCGCTGCAGGGCAAGGGCATTGAGGATATCGTCGAGCTGGAGTATACCGGGCAGACGGTGGCCACGCGCGAGTTCGCCGGGCGCGGCGGTAGGTCGGCCAAGCTGGACGAGGCGATCCTCCTGCCGAAAATCCGCTACGCCACCAACGACTCGTGGGAACTGGTGAGCGCCTTTACCTCATCCAACCGGACCTCGGGCACGCCGGTTCTGCTTTCCACCAAGTATTCGAAAGGCCTGTTTTACGTGCTGACGATCCCAGAGGATGAGGGCGACTTGTACAACTATCCGCAGAACGTCCTCACCTCCATCCGCAATGTGGTAGCCAAGGATATGTACGTGCGCCTGGACGCTCCCGCCATGGTGAGCCTGTTTGTTTACGACAACGACAAATTCATCGTCGAGTCCTTCCAGGACAAGCCCCTGACGGCGCGAGTCGTGACCGACGGGCGCATCGCCAAGCTCCGCGATCTGGTGACCGGGGAGGAACTGACGGGCCAGACGCAGGGTTCCGGCGGGATGGGTGGCCGGGGAGGCGCTGGCAGTCCGACCTCGACGACCGTCTTCGAAGTTCCGTTGACGCGCGGCTCGTATCGGGTCCTCTCGGCGAACTGAAAACCAACAACCGGCGTCCCGACGGTGCCCGACTTGATCGACGGCACTCCGCCTGTCAGGAAATAACCGCTCCCTTTGGTCACGGCTCAGTATCGGCACCGGACGTCTCCGATCCGCGTCAGGATGCCGGCGGGGACGCGAGGACGCCAGGAGTTACCGTAGGCATTCCAGCGAAGGAGAATCGATGCTGTACAGAAAACTGCCGAAAACCGGCGACGAGTTGTCCATCCTCGGCTTCGGTTGCATGCGTCTGCCCCAGAAGGACGGACACATTGACGAGGAGAGAGCGGCCCGCCAGGTTCGGCACGCCATTGACTGCGGAGTGAACTACATCGATACGGCGTGGCCGTATCACGCCGGCGAAAGCGAACCTTTCGTCGGCCGCACTCTGACCGGTGGATACCGGGAGCGCGTGAAACTTGCCACCAAACTGCCGGCGTGGCTGGTGCTTCAGCGCGCGGACATGGATCGTTTTCTCGACGCGCAACTGCGGAAGCTAGCCACGCCCCAGATCGACTTCTATCTGGTTCACTCCCTGAATGGGGACACGTGGGACAAAGTGGCGGCGCTCGGTGTCGCCGAGTTTCTCGCCGGTGCGAAGCGGGATGGCAGGATCGTGAATGCCGGGTTCTCGTTTCATGGCGTTCGCGACGATTTCAAACGAATCGTCGACGCCTACGACTGGGACTTTTGCCAGATCCAATACAACTATCTCGACCGGGAATTCCAGGCCGGCGCCGAGGGTCTGCACTACGCCGCCTCGAAGGGCCTGGGAGTCATTGTGATGGAGCCGCTACGCGGAGGAGCGCTGGCCGCATTGCCGCAACCGCCGGCAATCGAAGCCCTGTGGGAGCAGGCACGCCAACACCGGACCCCGGCGGAGTGGGCCTTGCGCTGGGTCTGGAACCAGCCGGAGGTCACCGTGGTTCTATCGGGGATGAACGACGAGGCCCAGATCGACGAGAATCTGAAGATTGCCGACGCCGCGCGTCCCGGTTCGCTGACGGCCGCGGAAACCGAACTGGTCGATCGCGTGAGCGCGAAATACCGCGAAATTCTGAAGGTTGCCTGCACAGGCTGTGGCTATTGCCAGCCGTGCCCGTCGGGAGTCAATATCTCAGGCTGTTTTCAGGCCTACAATGTGTTTCACACCTTTGGCCGTCAACAGGACGCGGCGTTCATGTACGTCATAGTCGGCAGCGGCATCACGTCCGGGACGCCCGGCTACGCGTCGCTCTGTGCGCATTGTTTGGATTGTCTGGAGAAGTGCCCACAAGGCATCCAGATTCCGGACGTGTTGGAACAGGTGGCAATCCAGTTCGAGGACGCGGGTTTGAGGGAGCGCGAGGCCATGGTGCGGAAACTCTTCGCCCATTAACCAGCCAAGGCATTCGCCCTTGATATCCCTGCGGGATATGGGAGGCGAGGAAGTCAGGTCAGGAGTCAGAAGTCAGCTCTGTCACCGACGACTGTCGGATTGAACACCCTGTGACTGAAGGACGGGCGAGCCGAGCGCGCCCGCGCCGACAAGAGTGTCGGCGCCAGCAGGCAGGAGTGCCTGCGCCACGTCGGGAGGGAAGTCACAGATTGGGAGTCAGGATGACCACCGATCTGCACCGTTACCGCACATTGACTGTCGCGGTAAGTGGAAGCTTGTCGGACGAGTCGCCGACCATCAGGCTGACAGGTCCGGGTTCGACGCGGAAGGACTGGAGCTTGGTGTCCCAGTACGCCAGGCGCGAGGCGGGCAGCGCAATCTCGACGGTCTTCGTCTGGTTGGGCTGCACGGTCACGCGCTGGAATCCGGCGAGCTGCTGGCGGGGGCGCTCGATCTTCGAGCTGGGGTATTTCACGTAAAGCTGGACGACTTCATCGCCGGCACAAGCGCCGGTATTGGTGACGTCGACGCTGACCTTGACGGTGCCGTCCGGGGCCAATTGCGTGGCGCTCGGCCGGAGGTTCGACAACTTAAATGTGGTGTAGCTGAGACCGAATCCGAACGCGTAAAGCGGCTCGCCCTTGAAGTACATGTAGGTGCGGCCATCGCGGATGTTGTAGTCCATCATGGGCGGCAACTGGTCGAGCGATTTGGGCCAGGTGGTGACCAGGCGGCCGGCTGGGTTGTAATCGCCGAACAGGACTTGCGCCAGGGCCGTGCCTTCATCCTGCGAGGAGTGCGTCATGTGCAGAATCGCGGGGATGTTCGCCTGGGTCCAGTTGATGGCGTACGGGAAACTCGAAATGAGGATCACGACTGTCTTGGGGTTGACAGTGTACACCTGCTTGATGAGCTGCTCCTGATACAGATCGATGGATTCGCGGTCGCGGCCCTCGCGTCCGTCGCTGGGGACGGTACAGGGAAACGTGCCGCCTTCGCCGTCGCGGCCGGTGAACCAGTCGTGCCCCATGTCGGGGCCGCATGTAGGATCGTTGCCGACCACGACCACGGCGACGGTGGATTTGCGCGCCGCGTTGATGGCGGCGTTGCCCAGTTCATCGGCGGCGTAGTTCACGGTGACGTCGGGACCGAGCGCGTCCTTTATGCCTTGCAAGGGCGTGACGGCGTACGGGGGCGTGCCGCCATACCAATCCCAGCGGACGGCATTGGCCAGCGGGCCGATGACCGCGATGGACTTGAGAGACTTCTTATCGAGCGGGAGGAAAGACTTCTCATTCTTGAGCAGGACGACGGATTCGAGCGCGAGCTGGCGGGAGATGGCGCGATCCTTGTCGGTGTTCCAGGGCTCGGGCGAATCTTTGATTTTCGAGTAGGGCACTAACTCGGGCGGGTCGAGCAGTCCGAGCTTGATGGCGATGCGGAATTTCGGACGGAGAGCGTCGTCGATATCGGCAGGCGTGAGCGAGCCGTCTTTGAGGGCTGCTTTGGTTTCGCCGGCATAGACGTCGAGGAACTGATTGATGCCGGCTTTGATGCAGGCGACGACGGCGGCTTGCTGGTTGGGAAAGCGATGGCGTGGGTCGACGAGAAGCTTCACGGCGCCACCGTCGCTGGAGATGATTTCGACGCCCCACTTGTCGCGCAGGATAGTGCGCAGGATGGGATTGACGGTCATCGGCGTGCCGTTCCACGCGTTGTAGGATGCCATGACGGCTTTGGCTCCGCCTTCGAGGAAGCCCATGCGGAAGGGGACGGAGTAATACTCCCAGAAGAGACGCTCGTCGAAATCGGAGGTCGAGATATTGCGGCGGTCCTCATTGCTGTTGGCAAGAAAATGCTTGAGGAGCGCGGCGGACTGCCAATACTTGGGGTCGTCACCCTGAAGCCCCTTGATGAAGGCGACGGCCATGGTGCCGTTGAAGAATGGGTCTTCGCCGTACACTTCTTCGCTGCGGCCCCAGCGCGGATCGCGTGCCAGGTCGGACTGCGGGCCCCAGAGCATGAGGAGCTGGCGGTTGTATTTGGAAGTTTGGGTGATGAAGCGGGCTTCATAGCCCTGGACGCCGGCGGCCTGGCGGACAATTTCGGGATCCCAAGTCTCGCCCATTCCGGGCGGTTGCGGGAATTGCGTGGTGGCGATGGGCTGGTTCGGTCCGCGGGCTTCGCGCTGTACGACGCCGTGGATGCCCTCGGAGCTGCCGATATTGGGGACAGCGAGACGGGGTATGGCGGTGCGGGTGCCGAGGCAAGCGATCTTCTCGTCGCTGTTCATGAGGGTGAGAAGATTGTCGATGCGCTTTTCGGTGGGGAGATTCGGGTCGTTGAATGGGTAAGGCGTTGGTTGGGCGATGGCGGGAACGAATGCGAGAAATGAAAGACAGAGCAGGTGCTTCGACACGATGTGACCTTCCTGTGGGAATAAGGCCGTACGAGGCCCGGAACAACGAGCGGGCCCGATTGTGTGGCAACGCCCCAAGGTTAACAAACGGACGCGGTGGGTGGCGGCGGCATTTCTTCGGTGCTCAACCGATCTGGGGGAATAGGAGTCCGCGAATCGCTCCCTTACGGTCGCGCAATAATAACTTCACATGGTGAGGAGGTGGCGATGTGGCGCAGGCACTCGTGCCTGCCGGGTCGAGACTCGTCTCGACCCTCTGGAGGAAGCCTCTCGAAGCGCCGAGATGAGTCTCAGCGCTGCCGACTGAGAGTCTGCGCCACGTCGGTTGCTGTGAGGTTATTCATGTGCGCTCCCTCGCGGTCGCGGCTCTGTAAGCAGCTGCAAACACGGGGCAACCGTAACAGAGCCGCGACCCGTAAGGAGCGGTTGCTGGGCCTGAACAGTCGGACCCCCCAAATCGGATAAGCACCCCCCCGTTCGCCGAGCCGCAAGACGCAGGAGGCGCGTGCGCTATGATGGCTAGTAGCGCTCCATGCCTGTTTCCAGCCTAGCCGATGCCGACGAAACTATCCTCGTCGCGCAGTCCCGTGAGGGAGATACTGCCGCGTTCGGGGAATTGGTGCGGCGCTACGAAGGTAAGATTTTTCGCCTGGCGCAGCACGTAACACAAAACCGCGAAGATGCCGAAGATGTGCTCCAGGAAACCTTCATGAAGGCCTACGAGCACCTCGATCAGTTTCAGGGAAATTCGAAATTTTATACCTGGATTGTGCGCATCGCGGTCAACCAGGCGTTGATGAAACTGCGGCGCCGGAAAACCGACAAGTCGGTCTCGCTCGACGAAACCATCGACACCGGCGAGGACACCATGGTTCGGGAGATTGCCGCCTGGGACGAAGATCCCGAACAGCGATTTTCCCGCGATGAGCTTGGCGGCATCCTGGATACGGCGGTGAAGAGTCTGGAACCGCCCTATCGGTCGGTGTTCGTGCTGCGCGATATCGACGAACTTTCTACTGAGGAAACGGCGGAAGCGCTGGGGCTTTCGGTGCCGGCCGTAAAAAGCCGATTGCTGCGAGCCCGATTACAATTGCGCGAGAAACTGACTCGCTACTTCAAGCGCAAGGGGGACGACGCTTTTGCTTACATGTAAAGATTTTCTGCACGAACTGAGCGATTACCTCGACGAGTCCGCAGATGCGGAACTGCGCTCCAAGTTGGAGCAGCACATTTCCGAGTGCCCCAACTGCTGGGTGATCGCCGACACTACCAAGAAAACCATCCAGATCTATAAAGGCATGGACCCGTACCCAATCCCCGGCGACGTGGAGTCGCGCCTGATGAAGGCCCTGGAGCGGAAAATGGCGGCGGGAAGGACGTAAAGAAGCTTTCGGCTATCGGCTCTCAGCTGTCAGCTTAAACCCCGGTTCCATGCGCCGCCCAATCGCAGAACGCCCCGCGAGGACACGCACTCAGCTGAGAGCTGATAGCTGACAGCTGAAAGCCTCTTAAAGCTTTCCCCTCCCACGCGGAATCAGGCAGTGAGAGGATCGATCTATGAATCAAATCGTCGCCGGCCTGCTACTGGGGCTGGTGCTTGGTGCGATTGACGGCGCTACGGCGTGGTTCTACCCGGAAGCGCGTTCCACGATGGGCAGCATCATGTTCGGGTCGTCGATGAAGGGCATGGTGGTTGGTCTGCTTTGCGGCTGGTTTGCCCGCAAAGTTCATTCCACGAAGTGGGGCATCATATTGGGCTCGGTGCTCGGGTTGTTGTTCGCTTTCCTCGTGGCGGCTGCCGATACGGTCAACGGCGTGCACCCTTATTTGCAGATTATGCTGCCGGGTTTCGTAGTCGGCGCGATTGTCGGATTTCTGACGCAAAAGGTCGGAAGTAGGCCGATGACGACACCCTAGCGGCAGTCAGCTGAAAGCTGAGAGCTGACAGCTGAGAGCCTCTTCACTTCCCCGTCTTGCACTCCGCGGCGTCCCGATTCTTCGGATCCTTGCAGTCGACCGGTGCCTTGCTCGCCGGCGTCTCCTGCAGGCTCGCGTCGGGAACCGAGAGGTCCTTGGGAATGTCGTAGGTGATGGCGGAATCGGCGCTGTATTTCTTGTAGTGGAGGAAGTCCAGGAGATTCTTCGAGAAGATCTCCTCGCCCTCCATCCGCAGTTCGCCTCGATAGGGCAACAGGTATTGATGGCCCCCGATATCGGCGTAATCGTAATCCAGCCGCTCTTGCGCGTGGTGGATGGGGAAGTCCGCGGGGATATCCTGTGCCACTTCGAGCAGCCGCGTCACCTTGCGCGTCTCCTTATCGATGAACACCTCGCCGGAATACCCGGCCACGATCTCCCTCTTGAGATCCTTGACACCGATGGTGAACGTCGAATTCGTCTGCGCCACGCGGTAGCTGAACACCATCGTCAATCGTCCGCGCAGCGTCGCCCAGCGCGCCCATTCGAAGCGGGCCTGTGCGCGTCGCGAAAAAAGATCGCGCAGCATGGTGCCGAAATCGCCGTTCGACGTACTCCCGTTCAGGTTGTCGTATGACGTGAACACCGGCCGGCTGTTCACCAGAATAGTATGCTTCTCTTCCTTGTGATCGAAGTAGCTCAGGCGATTGGTGACCGTATCGGATTCCGTGTAGGACGGCTCGCTGCCCGGACGCCCGCCGTATCGCGTGCCCGGCTTCGGCGCGATGAGACGATGCTCCACTTCGGTGCAGACAAAGTCAGGCAGGTTATTGTCGTAGTTGGCTACATAATCGCGGACCGCGTCGAGTATCGCGCCTTGTTCCAGCGAAGAAGGCGGCGGTATCGGCTCGTCCGGCAGCACCTGCTTCAGTGAGGATGCGGTCAGGGCCTGCGAATCCACCCGCAGTTTCTCCAGCGCCCGGCGCGTCAGCGGACCGAGATCCAACGCTTCCAGGTCTTCGACGACCTTCGCCTCCAGCTTTTCGGTGAGTTTGACCTTCGACAGGAACTCGGCGAGTTGCTTATCCGTCATGGTCTTCTCTTCCTTGATGATTTTCTCGGAAGATTGCACGAAGGCGACGAGCCTGTCCACCGACATCCGGGTGTTATTCTGGCCCAGCGCCACGATTGAGACCGCCAGCAGGCAAGCCAGGAATCGACAGCACATATGTCCGTATTTTCGCACGCCCTTTACTGCTTCTTGCACGCCGGGACATCCTTGTTCTTGGGGTCTTTGCAGTTCACTGGCGGCGCCTCTTTTGAATCGGGTGGCGGCGTGAAGTCCTTGGGAATATCGAAGGTGATGGACGATCCAACTTCGTACTTGCGATAAAAATCGAAGCGGTTGTCGTTCTTCGACATGCCATCCGGCCCGTCCATCAGGACTACTCCGTCGTACGGCAGCAGAAACTTTTCTCCGCTGAGGTCGACCCACTTGTAGTCGAGCGTGGTTTCCGCGCGCTGGACGGGGAAGTCCACAGGAATGTCTTCGGCTTTCCACGTGAGTCTCATCACTACGTGGGGCTGGCTGGCATCCACGAAAACTTCTCCGGAGTAGGCAGTGATACGTTCGATTTTGTGTTCGCCCGTTCCTATCTTGGTTTGCGAACGGTCCTGCGATACGTGGTAGCTGAACACCATCGTAAGACGTCCGCGCCAGGTCGCCCAACGGGCCCATTCGAAGTGCGCCTGCGTGGCGGGATCGAAGAGCATGCGCAACGCGGTTTCGAAATCGCCTCGCGAAGTCGCGCCTCCCAGTTTCTCGTAATCGCCGCCGGTCACCACCCGGCTGCCGTTCAGCATCGCCTCCTTCTTCTCTTCGTGTTTGAAGTAGGTGATCTTGCTGGTGATGGTGTCCATCAGGCGGAACGACGGCTCATTGCCGTTGCGACCACCGTGATTGGGAGCGATCGAGCGCTGCTCGATCTCCAGGCAAATGAAATCCGGAATGCTGTTATCATAATTCGCCACGTACTCGCGGACTTCGTTCAAAATTCTGCCCTGTTCCACTGAGGAAGGCGGAGGAGGAGGCGCGTAAGCGACCTCTTTTTCGATGACCGCCGCTCTTAGGCTAGCGGACTGCTCTGCCAGTTTCTGAAGGGCCTTTATAGTCAACTGGCCGGCGCCGGCCGCCTGTAGGTCTTCGATTACCGAGGCGTCGAGTTTCTCCGACAGTCGTACGGAAGCGAGGGAAAGCGCGAGCTCCTTGTCGGTGCCCTTCTTCTGCTTGATCAACTGCACCTGGCTCTTGACGAACTCAATCAGTTGTTGGACGGTGATGGCCCGTTGGCCCATCGCCAGGAACGCGACGACCAAGAGACAGACCAGAGTGCGGCGATACATAGTTCCCATTTTCCCACGTGCGCGGAACATGCGGTTGGAGCGCCATTCGCACAGGAGTGACGGTGGTTCACGATGCGGCGCCTGTCGGGCCTGCCTTGGGATGTGGCGCCGACGCGCTTGCCGGCGTTCCGCTTGATCAGGGGGGGCCGATGCAGGGATTTGCCCCGACGGAAAATGGCTTGTCACCGGTCGTGACGATCTAAACCTGCCGTAACCTCCCCGGACCGGAGGCGCCGAATGGAGCAGTCTCTGGACTCCTGATTCCGTGGAATTAGGATGAGCTGTGTACGAACCCAACCAAACAAACATTATTGGCCACGGATGAACACGGATAAACACGGATAAGAAAGAAAAAAGCTCTTGTTTTATCCGTGTTTATCTGTGTTCATCCGTGGCCAATAAACACTTGGTCATTGTGGAGCAGTGGCTCAGTCTGATTCCTTGGCGCGTCAAAGTTACGGGGAGACATCAGGAGTTCAGAGTCTCGAGGTGAATGCTCCCGGCCGTCGAACCGTCCCGACAGCATGTATCCGTTGTAGTTCGCTCGAGATGGATTTGCGCCAGGGCCCCGTTAGAGGATCGCGTGTTGGGTTTCGTTGCGATCTCCGCTTCCGCCTTCCTCGCCCGCTCCCCACCCCGCCTTCGATATAATCGATCTCCATGCGCAAACTATCGCTCCCGTATTTTGTCGCAGCTGCCGCCACGTTAGCCGCCGCCGCTACCTATGAAGCTTCCGTCTTCGGCGCGCTCCAATGGCGCAGTATCGGACCCCCACGGGGAGGCCGATCGATCACCTGCGCCGGCAGCCCCTCGCGCCCCAACGAGTGTTATTTCGGCGCCACTGGCGGCGGACTCTGGAAGACCACCGACGGCGGCACCAC
>Ga0182030_10012526_pt1 | contig 16970 bp, 13 predicted proteins | sample 812S3MmetaG_FD_121299 | JGI IMG/M metagenome (GOLD analysis project Ga0182030, IMG submission 121299) | Permafrost microbial communities from Stordalen Mire, Sweden - 812S3M metaG (Illumina Assembly) | ecosystem: Environmental > Terrestrial > Soil > Wetlands > Permafrost | place: Sweden...
ACATGGATTCTTGAACGACATCCCGATCCCGGACAAGGTTGTTAACTGGATCGATCCTCGACAGGCCTTCCTCGACTCACAGTTGTATTTCTTCTCTTATACCTCTAGGGTCTCTGCACCGCCCCTCTTCCACCTTTCGCGTCGTCCCAATCGCAGCTGTTCCTCTTCTATTCGACCAGTCACTCCTTTACGGTCTTTTTAATTTCGCTTTTTTCTTTGCTCTATATACTGGGAGCTGGCTCTCATCTACATCAAGCCAGGCTGCGCAGATCATCAAACGGGCTTGTTTCTATACTTTGCATAGCACAACTCTACACATTCATTTCCGCTGCCACCGAGCATACAAATCTAGTAATTCATACCCACATCCTCATCGCGAGGCTTCGTTGTCCAATCTTGTTTCACTGGGGTGAGCCGAGAAACTCTACGCATTCCTTACCTGCCGGAAGACCAATATAACATACTGAGTTGCACATCCTCCGATCTTATCATATCTGGTATGTTACACATCTAAAAAATCTCTTCAACTTGGGCGGGCTATACTCCCGATCCTGGTCGGTGGATACCTCTACAGTTGTCTTCATAACTCTTCATAAGTCTATCCAAGCTGACGACGATACTATCAGCCCCAGCGGATCGGATCTAGATCATAATCGATAACGCGGACGACCCTTCGTCATGGAATCTAACCAGGCGCAACTGTGAGCCGTCCCTCAACTGCCCTTCTACAGCATCATACTTACATTCATACCCAGCCGCCATCAAATTTCAACACCTTCCTTTACGTTCAATCCGAACAATAAGTTTAGACGAGACTACCCACCTCGATCATTTGCGCCTCCAGTCACTATGAATCCAAATGAGTTATCTATGAAAACGGAATCAGTTGGGCTTGGGATGTGGTCCTCAACGACCCCTCAAACAGTAACAAGGCCTCGTCCCGCAACAATTCACGAATCGGGGTTCTCCTACTGCATGCCAGAAGAATACAATTCTTTGCCAGCGTGGGACTCCTCGACCATGCCAATGCAACCACTCAATGATGGCCTTCCGCAAACTTATGCAGTACATCAAGATTTTTATCCTTCGTCGTCGATTGGAGAACGTAAGTCTCCCAGTCAGAGTCGCATCTTGCTCAAAGACTGGAACTAAATCTATGACAGACAATTGGAGCACTAAGACTTGCGATGACGGAATGGATTTGCACGGATTAGACACAGATATGAATATGGGTCAAGCATACACGACCGATGAAGCCGTACCAATCCTCGACTTGAGATATTCTGGACCTGGAATGGACAGCGATCGTCTAAGCCTCGACCAGTCGTATAGTTCAAGGCGTATGTCTGGTTCATCATTCACAATGTCGACCACAGGTGCTCTATCTGAAATGCCGTCGTACGAGGACTTCTCCGCAACATTATCAGAAGCACCATCTTTTAGTTCTGATTATCCACCACCTTCAAATCGGAATTCCTTGATGTCATCTACTCAATTATCTCCCGTGGCTTCTCCAAGAATGACACCTCAAAATCGATCTGAACTAGTTCGAACCCAGAGCCGCGGCCGTGCCTCTCCCTCACCAAGACCAAGTATGCGATCGGCACCTTATAACATGGATAGCACTCGCAGCAAGCGATGGTCTACTGGATCTTATGCTCCTCTGCCAAATCGACGTCCTTCTCCATTCGTCTTCCACCAGGGACACGAGGCTTTCGCGCCTCATCCCCCGAGGATGTCATCTAGACATTCCTCTCCAACTTTACCAAACGCTCAGCTTCCTCTCAATATGAGTAATTTGCAGTCGCAACAACATCCATTTCTTATGTCAAACAACGCGGGCTTCCACCGGAACAGCATGATGCTTCCATCGCACAACTATCATGAAGCGCATCAATTTGAAAATCCGCCACCTCTTTTATCCCATGGGCTCTTTCGTATGCTGCAAAGCAATGCAGACCCTCATTCTTTGCATTCGCACTACACTGACCTGAGCGATCCCCCGGACCTGTATGCTTCGCTACATGAGGAGCAAGTACCACCTCCACCAGAAGATATGAATCCGACAGATTCCGACCTTGTACCACACGAGCAAGAACTCCGCTTCGATGGGGATCTCTACACCCCTCGTTGGGTTCGGGGTCACGGGAATAAGCGCGAAGGATGGTGCGGTATCTGCAAGCCTGGACGTTGGCTAGTCTTGAAGAACAGCGCCTTCTGGTACGATAAGAGTTTCACACATGGTATCAGCGCTGCGACAGGCAGCCCATTTCAAGAGCCTCAAGAGACCCGACGCATGGATGGCAATCCCGATGTGTGGGAGGGTCTGTGCGGAAGTTGTAACGAGTGGGTTGCACTCGTAAGCAGTAAGAAGAAAGGAACGACTTGGTTCAGACACGCTTACAAAGTAAGTTGACAGTGCTCATTAATACCATGAACATATCACTGACCCATCTAATAGTGTCATACACATCCAAAGATCAAGGATGCTCCGAAACGCCGTCGAGAAAGCTCACACACTCGTGCGTTGGGCGCTTCTACAATGGCAAAGCCCAAGATGGAGACACCGATGACACCGCAAATGACTCCGAATCGGTCGATTTCAGACACACCGACGCCCGGAGTTCTTCAGCAACGGAAGATCATCAGTCCTTTGGAGGGCTTGTCTAACATGATATGATGTTTCATTTGTTTGCTTCACGAACCATAAATCGACCTCCTCTGGTGGGAAGAGTCTGACCGAAACGGTACGGGCTTATGATGCCTGGCGGCCAGCTACCCACCATATCGAGAAGTAATGTGCTTTACGACTAGCTGGCGTGTGATTATTGATGATTTACGAAGCGAAAAAAAATAATCATTATATGGTATATATGAACATGACAGAGTAGATGCCTGGCATGATACCTTAGTAGATAGTTAATGACCGAAATGACAAAACCCAAAATATTTGAAGTCTTAGGTGGATGATCACAACGACGTATCACCGGTTATCTCTGCCATTTTCAATCTCGGATTCTCTTCCAAGTCCCTCAATGGGTTTGCGTCTGCGAACGAGTAAGTAGGCTCGATTTTCTATGAGTACGAGCAGAGAAATTTTATACTCGACTCGTCAGAATACTTGTTCTTCTAGTTTTCACTTGATTCGCCGTACTTGTTTGCGTAGAATTTCAAGAAAACACATACCTGGAAAAGATTCAAAGAAGGATGAGATACCTATGTTTTCAAGACTAAAACTCTTTGAGTCAAATTTCTTGAATAAACCTTGGTTTCTTGAATAGATCCCGTATTTTAGGAAAAATAGTTGTGGGTGGTTACTTGCTTAAATTATCCCTTAGCACAAATTCCTAAGTTACTATTTAAATTTTATGTGTTTTAAATTTAATAAAACTAACATAAACTTTAATACTAATTTAACATATATTTGTTTAAAAATGGAAGACAATATATACAAAGCTCTATTCTTATTACTTTTCTAATCGAAAAAGCTAGACCACGTCGCTCTTTTATTAATGGTAGGTATCTCTATTTGAGGATCAAGTTCAGACACCCTGATATGAGCTCGATGCTCATTTTCAGCTGTGAATTATTTTGAAGTTTAAGATTGCGATTTCCTGAGTTTGCAATCCTACTGAAGGAAGACACGAGACAAGCAATCAATCACCTTCGGGGATATGCCCCACGTAAGCGGCGAAGCACTCGTAGGAAGAGCATTGCCTCAATTTTTCTATTATCGTGGTTTGAAAAATCCTTTGCGCTCAGGATGATCGCATTTTTCAACTCAGCAGGAAGACCGAGCCTCATCCTGTGATGTCTCTAAACTCAGATCAACATAAGGCCACGCTTTCAGTCCCTTTACAACTTTCAATCCTCAATTCTCAATCAATGACATCTTATCGTGAAAAATCGTGCGATACATCCTCTCACTGCGTTTTTGCTGTGCTCATTGTCCCAAAAAGCTCTGAGTCTGCCATTTGAAACCCCAAAGTAAGGGCCCTCTCCCATCTTAGGTGCAAGAATCAAAATTGATGTTATCGCAACAATCAAGACATCCCAGCACTCGCCTCACGAGCATTTTCGAGATTACAACACATAGGGTAATATTCGGACTCCTACAAAGGTTGAGGAGATAAATATCCTCCTCCTCCAAAAGGGCCCTCTGAGCAACTGCCTCGGGGCTTTATTCCATCATCAGCTAAGATCGATTTCGTCTACAACATCCTCGACCTCCAGGCTGAGAATCATCATTACATGTTGAATGTAGGCCCGAATAAGTTTGATCAGGATACCTTTGGCAGTCTTCTCAAAAGTGCAGAAAGCCGGATTCAGCAAATGCAGAAATCACCAGAAGAGCTACAAAATCCCTTGCATCGTCAATGGGCAAAAGGCGAAGAAGCCAATGCTATATCCTGCAGGTGAAGGCGACCCTAATACACCTGGAGAATGGCTACCACCGGAAGGATGGTCGCTGCAGAGGGTGAAAAAGCAGGAGGCATGGAACGAAAACGTGCTGACAGCTTTGCGGGAGCGGTTTGAGGGCGAGCACCTCGAGATATTCAAAGATGAGACGCTCGTGATTACTAAAAAATCTTGGGAGCAAGAGAACCAAATACGGTTCAGGGTTCGAGAGTGAATCTAGACAGAACCGTGGTAGGTTATACATGACACACGAGTAGGATGATGCTCACACCTTGGAGAGACAACAGAGTCGAGTCTTGAGAGATTTGGACAAGAGCACTAGTACTATACTACATCTGAGGCCAAATCTGTCTACTCCTCTAGATTGACCCTACTTGCTTTACTTGTCTCCAAGAGACAGACACACATACCTTAACAACCTCTCAATCAAACTCACGTGTTTTCTCATCCAACCCCTCAATGACACTCCAAGGAAACCAGGAATAAGAGCTCCTAAAATAGCTTCAAAAACGTCACCAGGTTGATAAGGGATTACTTATCGATTGCAGGATTTACGGCGTAGATTTCGTCCTCCCCCTATCTTTCTGAAAGGGCGATCTAGTGGAGCGACCAGTGAACGGCGGCTTCAAAAACCAAGATCGAGTGGACGGCAGAAGCCCAATAATTCATGCATTGAGACCAAACAATCTTAAGATGACGGTTGGATCTTGTTAGCGAAGGACCGCCTGTGCTGAATACTTTGATCTGTGCCGTCTGCTTAGGGGGCGAGGAGAATGATGTGGTTCATTCGCTGGTGGAGCGGAGTTGTATACTGGTCCTGGATATACTTTTTTTTTATTGTTCAGGGGAACCCTTGAGGTGGATTGTTGGGTAGATATAGGCGGCATTCAATGTCGGCCTGTCAATAGCGAGGCGGAAAGCCTCTTGTGACACATGCTCTGCTGGATGCAACTTTGACTCGCTGTGGTGTGAGAACCTTAAAAATAGCAAATAAACTTTGATTATGCCTTGGATAAGAACGTCTACCGGTGGCAGATCTGTTCTTCTGGACTCTGATTCTCTGAGTTAACAAGAGACAATGACGTTCGAGCCAAAACGCTTGGGTTGCGAGACGGTCCAAACGGGAGATTATATTTGCTGACCGCTTTGGAGCTTGGACGAGAAGAACGGCATCATCGTCAGATACACCTCATTTCATTCGAGAATCGTATGCAGGTCCCGTGGTCAGACTCTGATAGCTCATGGTTGATGCATATTGAACTCTCGAACACTCGATTTTACTCGTAGAAAAGGAGGAACTGTTGAACTAGATCATCCATAGAGGTCACATCAAATCTCGCGCAGAAGACACAAATGCAGGTACAAATCCCTCGCATGGATCCACTGCATCTAACGATAGTTCATCGATTCATGCCGAAAGTCAAATACTACAGTAGTAGAGCTGGATGGTGGACAGATGACAGATCTGCTTCCCAAGGAGACCTCAATCCAGACCCTTTTCTTCATTTAGAAAGGTTGTTCTGGCAGAAAAAGAGAAGTCGGAGTCTAGGAGAGAAAGACACGGACTATGACTATTCAAGACAATGCGGAATTCTTAACAAGTCGATATCACAGGAAATGGCATGCCTATCATTTATACTTTTAAGTGAGTTTCGATACAGGTCCAAGGTACAAAGAACGGCCCGCCCAACTCATGGGTTTCAATGCAATCCAATCCTATGCCACTAACAAATCCAGCAGCCCCTAAATGAGCTTCTCTATTTCACGTATGCCCTCGCACAATACTACTCTACGACTAAGCTATGTTGAATATACACACACCTTTGAAAGGATCTGATCTTCCCCACCTTCCCGTCTCGTTGGTTTCTGATTTTTGCCGGCGCCGATATAGTACAAACTCCTTCAAGCCTGGTTTTTCTCAGCTCAGCTCCAGTCGGTCCCTGTTGCCTTGATTATAGTTTACGGCGCCATCTGGAAATGAACATTCCTCCACCTCCACCATACCTCACAGAATATCATCGCCCGCTTTGGTAGTAATTCCTCGGGCCAGGGCCAGGCACAATCTGTGCGTTTGCTCCGGACCCGCCTGGTATCCCGGTCTGCACTTTTTCTGCATTACTGCTTCTTTATGTTCCACCGAAGAGCTTGATCGTGTGCTTTTTACATCAACGACACTTTCCCAGCAGCATTCGAATATTCATAGAATTCGGAGGAGATTACTAGCCGTCTTGCCCAGGAGTTCGTTCAGAGCGTTGCTTTTTCTGCCGCTGCACCTTTATCCCAGTTCTCGGGTCAGCTTGTGTGAAGGAAGACCAGCGCTACCAGTCATTTTCTTGCTTACGACTTGTTGCTTTGAGTCCGTTCAACGTCCACTATTGAAACCTTCTATGATATCTTTGGTAGGCCGGGTTGAATTTCCTTCTCACGGGCCTCAAGACTAACCATAATCATTGCCAGCACCGGTAGATGTTGCACGTATACATGCTTGCCATGCTGTGAATATTTGTCTGCTCGATCCTTCACAATTGCTCTTGCAATACACCCCTATCCGAAAGCTCTTGAGCTATATTATACACTCTGATATATACAAAAACAACTCTACCTCCACAATTGCGACACTGAAGGGCAAACTCGACCTGAGGAGGACTCTGGAAGGAAATCCCACCGGAATTGTTGTGCAGGCTATCCTGCCTCGGGCCCTTTGCCATACGTTAGGAGGTCGACTTTGCTATGAGTTGGGAACAACAGGCATACAGGTATCACATCAAGTTGTGTGTTATTTACCTGTACTATGGCTAATACGGTGCTTACAGCTTTGGGACCCCAAACGCTCAACCTCCCACGCCCACAAAAACTCCCACGTCAGGCCAATTCCCATCCCCATTGTTTGAAACACCAAGGAACAACCCGAATTTTGAGAATCGAAGTGGGTGGACTCCAACGTTTGCGGAGGAATATTCTGTGTTTAACTCCACACCTGGACGCCTTACTGGGGAGCACCACTCGTTTGTTGAAACTTCAACCCCAGGTCTTTCAACTGCCTCGGGACAGAACAGACCTTTATCAGGAGAATACTCAACTGAGCTTGCATCTCATGTACACCACCTCTCACCAAACCCCAGTGGGCCAGGACCTTCTGTCGACCAGCCAAGCCAGCTGCCCTCCTCGCCAGGCCCGTATTCAACCACTACATTCAATGACAGTGCCAAGAAGAAGGTGACCCCAAGAAAGCCGAGGAAACGTTTAGAAGAGGCTTTCAGTGGGCAGACTGCTACCCCTCCGCAGTCAGCATCCAAGGGTACGAGGAAATTGGCCCCGAAGCTTTCAACTGGAACAATGCAGAATGATTCTCAGGACAGCCATTATGGCATCACTGGAACCCCCACTCAGAATCTGGAATTCTCAGCGTTTCCTGTAACTTCAGCAGATCTATTTGGTTATCCAATGTCCGCACCTGCAACCGCGCCGGTTTTCACCGGCACAAAGCCTTTTTGGGATCCGGATACTAGTATGAGTGGCATGGATCTTGACTTCACTACCGACGCTGCCGGAATGTTCAACGCTGGATCTCACAGGATCAGCAATTCTTTTGATTGGGGAAGAAGCAACCAAATGTTCCAAGATAATGTGAATATGCCGCAGACCCAAGAGAGCCCTGTACAACAGCCTATCAAGCGCCAACGACCCTTGGCGCCCAAGGCCCCCCAATCTTCTTCTGCTCTTCCCACCTCATTACCGCCGTTTGAATTTAACAACAATCACAGCAGTAGTGCACCTATTTCGGATGATCCCTTTGGAGGTAGTGTAGATCCCGGGCTTCTCTTCAGCCGTAACAATTCCGTCAGTATGCCTTCAGGATTCGAAGATGTCACTCTACCAGCAGCACGCCCTGCTACTAGTCATATCGTCCGAGAACCATATCAACATCAGCTACGAGAGTCGAGAAGAGATCAGGAAGAGCTTCGACGAGCTCGAAATACCCGTGAGAGTAGCGCTGGACGTCGATTCGATAGGGGTACTGTTAGCTCTCCTGTGAAAGGTTCAGCTAGGCCAGGTCTTCAACGAAGTGTTAGTGACAATCGGGGCAAGAATCCTCAGGGTAAGCTTTCCGCCTCATTTTATGTGAGAAGAAAACTAACGCCCTCAAAAGGCCGAATTATGCCTCGAACGGGTCGATCTTCGCCAGTGAAGCAGCAGCGACCTAGCAGTCTTACCTCAATACCAGAATTTCCTTTGCCAAAACCTCGAACTGAAGTTATCTTCACCATAGACTCTAAAGGAAAGGCCAGAACGGAAACGGTTATTGTCGGCGAGGAGCCAACGAAGAACAAAGAGCCGCCACCTCCGTCTTCACTGAATGAAGAGTGGGATGAATCGCCATATGAGTCTTCTACGGATGAGGAGCCTATCATTTTGCCAAGTCGAAATTCATCCTTCAACCTACCAACTCAACCCCAAGGACCAAAGCTCGCCAGATTCGAAACCTCAAATCATGGCCCGGATGTAAGAAGACATAGTGCCAGCCTCAGCGGCTATAGCCACTCTGAATCTTCGAGTCAACCTTCCGTCCAATTTGAAGGAGTCGAGAGCGAAGCTGAGACAGTGATGGAAGATGACGATGGATCAGGAGATGCTACCCGGGCACTACGTAAAGTTGTGGAAACCCGCAAGAAAAATTCCTTGAAGAAACGGGATGCTCGACATCATCGATATTCCGCCGATGCCAGAGGTGGTTCGCTTTACTACAGCTCATCTACAAATATATCACCCACCACGGTAACGGATCCAGATGGAGCAACGCCTTCGAGTTCTAGAAGCGGTACTACGAGGTGTGTCTGCAATAGCATGGAGAGTGAAGGCTTCATGATTCAATGGTAAGTTTCTATATTGACTTCGAAAGGGGTCATAGCTGATTATTATAGCGAATCTTGCGATAATTGGCTCCATGCTCTGTGTGTCAATATTGATCGCAACAGCCTTCCCCCTGTCTACATATGTGCTTTCTGTGCGCAGACACCTAATATGCGTGGAGGACGTATTCGCGAGGCTGCTAAAGGGACTGGCCACCTTGCTTCTTCTCCACTAGCTCACAAGTCCTTCAAATCTTTCCGATGAAATGCCATAACTGGTATATTTCTCCCAAATCGCCATCGTTTGCTCTTTGAGAGCCCTTGTCTCGGTCCTATACATAGCACCCAGACTTTCCGGAGTATGTGCTTTTTCGCGCACAAATTCAACCCCCAACCATCCGGAGAAGTAGGATGTTGATATTTCCTCTGTCCTCCAACATCCATCCAACACATACCTTGGCCTTGATTGCCCTACACGTCATTGCTCAACATACTACACTGCATCAATCATTTTTCTTTGTCTTTGATACCCTTCTCTGTAGAGATAGTAAAACATGGTGCATGCCGTTGCAAGTCGTCTTAAATAGGAGGCGAATTGAGACGAACTACAATACGGAGCACGAGATGAATGGAATAACATGAAGTAATGCTACACGATTCTCGATTAAGCATTAACTCAAGCTGTGTGCTCTTTTCCTCAAACCCTTCCATCCATCAATCTGTGACCTTCACTCTTAGAATATGCTTCAGCGTACAAGTTTTGATTTTACAGGCTTCAATAGCCTAAATCCAGGAACACGTCGGGTTCTCGACCACTAAAAAAGCTCCCCACGGTAAGCCTACCTTATGACGATCATCGCCTGAGGTAACTCCGATAACCGGCGGGGGCTGTCAGATAAAGCTCAAATCAACCCCACACTGAAAACAGAACCAACAATTCTACAAAGTACTCTTACTCTTTCACAATGACCACTCATAATATCGTGGTTTTTGCTGGCGACCACTGCGGTCCAGAGGTAAGCTCCTACAAACCCAATTGCACGTTAAAACTCTTCTAACAACCAGAACAGGTAGTTGCGGAAGGCGTAAAAGTAAGACCATGTCAAAATCCAGTACCCACGAAGCTTACCCCCAAATCCAGATCCTAAAAGTCGTTGAAGCCGGACGCCCCAACGCAGGTAAATTCAACTTTCAAGAGCATCTTCTCGGTGGGGTAGGTACATTCCCCTAGATTAGAAAAAAGTATATATGCTGACAGCCACGTCCCCAGTGCTCCATCGACGCAACCGGCGAGCCCCTCACAGCCCACGCCCTCGAAGCCGCTAAAGCCGCCTCCGCCGTCCTCCTCGGCGCAATCGGTGGTCCTAAATGGGGAACTGGCAAGGTCCGCCCAGAACAAGGAATCCTAGCTCTCCGCAAGGAAATGGGTACATATGGCAACCTGCGCCCATGCAATTTTGCCTCCGAATCCTTAGTTGATATCTCGCCTCTCAAGGCTGAGGTTTGCAGGGGAACCGATTTTAATATTATACGCGAGTTGACGGGAGGTATTTATTTTGGGGAGAGGAAGGAGGATGATGGTGACGGATACGCTTGGGATACGGAGCCGTATTCTCGTGCTGAGATTGAACGTATCACGCGGTTAGCAGCGCATTTGGCTTTACAACATGATCCACCGCTCCCGGTCTGGAGTCTGGACAAAGCGAATGTGTTAGCAACGTCGAGGTTATGGCGGAAGACGGTTACGGAGGTGATGAAGACGGAATTCCCCCAGTTGAAGATCGGGCATCATTTAATTGATAGTGCGGCCATGTTGATGGTGAGGAATCCGAGGGCGTTGAATGGCGTGGTGGTGACGAGTAATCTGTTTGGGGATATTATTAGTGATGAAGCGAGTGTGATTCCGGGGAGTATTGGGTTGTTGCCTTCTGCGAGCTTGAGTGGGGTACCGGATGGGAAGGGGAGGTGTAATGGGATTTATGAGCCGATTCATGGTGAGTTTTATTCTACTTGCGGATACTTACTTGGGCGTTACCATTTGGACTTGGGGTTGTATACTTGGATATTTCTGGGAGTAGGGCTAATGTGTACAGGTTCCGCACCCGATATCTCAGGACAAGGGGTTGTGAATCCAGTTGGAACGATCCTTTCAGTTGCCATGTTGCTCAAATATTCTCTCAATTTACATGCCGAAGCCAAAGCGGTTGAAGAAGCAGTCAAGAGAGTAATCGAGGCTGGAATTAGGACAAAGGATATTGGTGGTACATCTAGTACTACTGAAGTGGGAGATGCGGTTGCCGCTGAGCTTAAGAAAGTTCTCAGAGAAATTAAGTAAATATCTATTCAAAAGAAAATAGGATACGCGTTGAGCATTTCCCCTGATCCCGTTGACTTGTGACTATAAATGTGCTAATTGTATACGTTTTTCTTACGGGTGTTTCTTCATGATGGACTCATAGTTCTTTCCTCTCCTCAAACGATAACACAATCATGAGGGCGAGAGTGGTCAGTCGTCCCTACCAACCAAGACCCTGAATGTAGTTCGATATCTGGGGAAGGGACGTCATGACAACCCTATGAAATATAAAGTACATTTCAAAACTCCATGAGTGCTCACACACAATTCTTGAACATTCGTCGCCCATATCGAATATTCTTACAATTGACAAGTCAGAAACAGTACGATTCTTTTGGAATATTCGGTATGCCCCCTTTCCATTGTCTCTCCCGCGTAACATATGTTGACTTCAAGTCCTTCAGTAAAGGACTCCCCGCCCAAAGCCAGCATTGTAGTCTCCGCCAACACAGCCTTCCTATTGAAGGGTTACAAAGTGTGTATTTCCTAGAGCCTTTCGCGTTACTTCATATCTTCCGATAAATAAAGCATTCAACATGCTTAGAATAGAAATATCACACACTGACGTCAGGTTTAGGGGGAATACCTTCAACCACTCTTAAGTATTTCATCATCACCACAGATATCATCATCATGGGTACCCGCACACAATCAATCTTTAACGGGGAGGATCCTAGCCATAGTCCTCAACGCTTATCTTTCAACATTCAATCACCTGAACCTTGGTTTCCCACTACCATCAATAACAACAATGTTATGTTCATCAACGGCATTCTCAACCTAACATCCCCTCGCATGGCCAAAATGAACAAAATCGACCTCAAAATCGCGATCCCACCCCAAAGATATACTGGGAAGGTCCAATATGACGAGACAAGTTATATCGGAGAAGATCAGCCTACTTTTATTGAGCGGCAGAGAGATCTCGCAAGATGGAGGCTGACCAAGGAAGAAGAGAAAAAGTTGGCTTGGGTGGTGAGTGAAGATGGGTCGGAACATGTTGTTTATACAGGAGGTAATCCGTCTTTGCTAGACGGGGATGGCTTCCCATGGAGCTATGATAGTGAAAAGGTGAGACAGCAGCAGGAGGATAACTTAGTCCCTCGACCCAACGAAACGGGGAAAGAGGAACCAAACTGCAGAATCAGTGTGGCGCATTATGAGCGACCTCAGAATCATGAAGGACTGTTTAGTGTATCGTATTCTGAGGATGGTCAGCGAACCCTTATTAAGAGAGGAAGTGAACAGGTGTGGTTGAATATCAGCAAACAGGAGGGTGAGAAGTTGAAGGTGCTCTTGAGGCAGGGTAAGGCCAAAGATGTCAAACATATCGGATGGAAAGGACAACAGGAGCACCAAGAACGACGAAACCGAGCAAGCGAGGGCTGCTCTTGGGCTGATAAGGACAAGGAGAACAACCTAGTGCCGATATTCAAAGCTGAAAGGATGAAGAAAGTGCGGATGGGTAAGGAGAGATATCTTAAGCGGATAGGCCAAGGGCCAGGGAAACGTGAGAGGCCTGAAGATGACGGGAATAAAGAGTTTCCATGGGATGGTACACATACACCTGAGGCGGATTTCTCTATGTTAGGCCAATGGAAGAAAATGCAAGGGATCATGGAGCGGGCTAGTAAGGTCTCGACGCCAACAGCTGCTCCTGCGCAACCATCACGACCATCAAAGTCTCCCGATACGCCAAATCTTCCTCAAAAGAAGGACGAAGAGATTGATAAGAATAGGGAAGAAACTCGAAAAATGAAAGATGAGACGATGGTTCAGGATTTGATAGATGGTAATACAAGAGATACGAGTGACGAGGCTTCTGGGCTGAGGAGATCGAGAAGGAACACTGCGGGGAATAAGGGGTTGAGGAAGGGAACTGCGAGGTTTTTTATGACTAGTGAGGATTTCCCCCCACTGCCATCTCAAGTTAAGAAGACGCTGAATCCCCTACAACCTGCACAATCTGCTGATACGCCGGATCCTCCGAAGAAGAAGGGAAGAGAAAATGAGAAAGAAGAAGAAGAAACTCGAAAGAAGAAAGACGAGGCGATGGTACAAGATTTACTGGATAATCATACAAAACAAACCTCGAGTGGGGAAGCTTCTTGGCTGCGGAGATCAAAGAGGAATGCGGAGAACAAGGGGTTGAGGAAGGGGACTGGGAGGTTCTTCGCTGCTGCTGCTCGATCGGGTCTGTATGCTTGATGTTGAGTTGAGGTGTTGGAGGTGTTTGAAAGATTGTTTGTGACTGGAATTGGGTTACAAAGTACTGGTATTGTATGTTAAGCATAGCGAAAGGTCTACTGTAGTAGATATAGCGTCTGAAAATGAAAACGCTACAGCGAAGACTTATTTGAGTGCTGCTTCAACTTGAGATCCGCAAGTTTTCTAACGTCAGAAAGGAAAGGATTCAAATGGTTACACAAAGGTCCCTTGGAGTCTTGAGCATCCGCTCGAATCTATTCAAATGGAACCTTCTCTCACGCAAGCCTTTTACACAACCCAAGCTTAATATCCATCTATTACCAAAATCAAACCCCAGTCAAATTATAACAATCTCATTCTCTTCCCCGCCCCCTCCCTTTCAATACTCAATACGCTCAGAATTGCCTTTGTTGCTGGCAAGAGGTGTATCTTGATCCCGAGTTCAAGAGCCGCAGCCAAACTACTTAGTAGATTCCTTGAAAGCACCCGTTCTAGACGTCCCCTTTCAGGGGCTCGAATTTTCTTGAATCCTCGTCCCTCGCTCTTGGTTGGTGTCCAGACTTTTTGGGCCTGAGCTATTTTGGGATGGCGTATGAGGGGCCTTGTCCTTATTGGAAGGATGTAAGTTTGCAGTGCGATCTGAAGCGAGTGGATGAGGGCATGGAGAGATTTTATGCGTTGCAATTCGCGAGGATGGTGCAGGTGACCAGCTGGTGGAAGACTGGAAAGGTGGTATCTGTAGCTGAGGTGCGTATTAAGTGACTTCTTGAGCGCCTGTACAGACAGAAATGATTGATCCCTTGACCAACGCTGTGTATGTACCATAACCAGGTATACCCACCAAACTCACTGCCATCCAACGCCATGATATGCACCCCACCAAATGTCATCCCTCTCTACTCCTCCCCCTTCACTCCACCTCCCAGTCCCTCAATCTTCGTAACATCACCACCAGTCCCCTCCACAACTAATTTCACATCCCCCTCCAATTCCGGTAAACACCTCCCCATCTCCGCGGCAAGCACATCCCTAAACCCACCCCACGCCTCCATCTTCCCCTTCATCAACTGATTCCCCTTCCTCGCCAACTCCACAAACTCGCGCGTATAAATATCCGGGTTACGGCCATTGTCGACATATTGGATGAGTTCCGGCGGAATATTTGGGAGTGAGGTTGGGTTGGTGGTGGTGGTGTGGACGAGGGAGAGGGAGTGTTGGAGTGTTTTGCTGTGAAAGGTTAACTTGTGGTTTGGGGGCTTGGGAGGGGAGGGGAAGGGATGGCGATGTACATCTGGTTCTCGAGAACTTCTTTGCTGGGTTTTCCAGCTGTGTCGTAGTTGGATATCTGTATCATTATTTCGTAGAGGTCTTGGATTACGTTTTTGAGTTGTGCTAAGGGATATTAGCTGTGTGTTCAGGAGGGGGGTTGGAGACATACACTCAATAACTTGTTGGTCTGCTTGCCCGACTGGTGCCATGTTTGCGAGATCTTTGAGTTGATAGAGTGGTAGTGAGGGGTGTTTGTTGATATATTGAAGTTATGCGGTTGGCGAAGAGGACCCCGAGTGCAGCCTCGTTTATTCAGCCTTGCCCCTTTTCGAATCTGGTCACACTATCACAGCATCTTCACCGATTCTTCCAAATCAGGATATCTCAATGTCCGAGTTAGTCTGACACAACAACCACTGCTAAAAAGACCCCAATATACATCACTTAATATTAAATTTAGATAGATTCTGAGACATATTCAGCTCGAGAACATTGATTTGCGTTCATCATTGTCAACCACCAAGTGATCAAAAGCTTATATCATTCTTTACTTTGGGTAAGCACATCTTGAGTACGAATATTCATTCTTGCAATTTGATTAATCTCGCTATCTCTCAGTTTACTCCTCACAGAACAAATTTCTCAACTCCCGGTTCAAATCCTCTCTTCTCGGATCCAATCCATATCCCTCGTCTTCTCGTCTCACAATCCTCCCATCACTCTCATGCCTCTTTCTAACCCCTTCTGAGCTTACTTGGGCCATATTTTGATTTCCTACCTTCTGTCTCTTGATCTTCTCAATGATAAGCTCAGGATTTCTGGCAACAAATTTCTGATGAGTACTTTCAGGTGATGTTGGCTGGTATCGGTCTATGTATTCAGAAGAATTAAATACAACTGGTGAGGGAAAGGGCGCTGTTGGAAATTTTGAGCTTTCTGCTGATGATAATGGTGTTGGCGCTTGGAGTCGATAGCAAGGATCTTGTCCTGGCGGAATGGTTGGTGAAACGTCTTCGGGAGAAGACGATTCCTCAAGACTGGTTTCTGTCTGTGCTCTGGATAAATGAGCTCCGGGATAAGGAGTTCTCTTTCTTGCAGGGGGATGCATTGGAGGATGTCCTGGTGGGGTCATATAAACGGACTCATTGGTTGGACTTCTGACTTTGCGATCTATGTTTCTAATTGAGTATTCTTTGGTAGGCTTTGAATCAATCGAAATGGTCCTCACTCTTTTGGCTGGTTTTTTAGGGTCCGCATCAATAGGATCAGAAGGGAAGGTGGATGACCTTGACAAGGCTTTGGGGGTAGTGTCATCCGACGAGGGCACTGACTTGTTGGAAGGCGATTTGTCTTTACGCTCTGATGTAGCGCTATCTCCCATGGTTTGCAATTCATGCATATATGAGCAGGCCTCGGAGACGGATAGTTGACTTTGCTGTTCTCTTTCCTTTTGGACATTGCTTGGAAGAAGTGACATCCATTTTGGTAGCGGTTTGGTCTTGCTCGGCTTAAAAGCTGGCTCGCCTCTAGGATTCATCACCGATACATAGACATTGTGACTGCACGGCTCATTTTGGCCGAAGTCGTGCATTTCGTCGTCGCTGTGGTGATGGTCTTCTTCGTCAATATTGCCGTCTTCTGAAATTCCCATTGCTGCTGCATTCCCAAGCAATGAAAGCTGAGCCTCGTTATCTTCTGGTTGAACATGTTCGCTCCACTGCACATTTGTCAGCTCTTGAATTCTGTGTCAATGCCGGGGGCAAGTACCCTTTGGTTGGAAGAGCCATTGATGAATCTCTTCAAATCCCTTTCCAACCCACTAGAACCCTTGAATCTTCTCGGTGTCTTCCACCTCGACTTTTCCGCTC
>Ga0182030_10012528_pt1 | contig 16969 bp, 14 predicted proteins | sample 812S3MmetaG_FD_121299 | JGI IMG/M metagenome (GOLD analysis project Ga0182030, IMG submission 121299) | Permafrost microbial communities from Stordalen Mire, Sweden - 812S3M metaG (Illumina Assembly) | ecosystem: Environmental > Terrestrial > Soil > Wetlands > Permafrost | place: Sweden...
GCCACGGTGGTGAAGGCGGAGGTCAACAAATCGGGCAAGTGGCCGGCCCCGTTGGTCACCGAGATCACCAAGGCAGGCAAATTCTTCCCCGCCGAGGAACATCATCAGGACTACCTCCAGAAGAACCCGGGCGGGTACAATTGTCACTTCCTGCGGGATTGAGGCCTCGCCCGGCTGAGGACCAGGAGCGAACGAGCCCACGGAGTGCGGAGAGAGAGGGGCAAGTAAATGGTAGCGCGCACGGGAATCGAACCCGTCTTTCAGCCTTGAGAGGGCCGTGTCCTAACCGATAGACGAGCACGCCTGCCCTTGAGGCTTAAATCCTACCCAGACCGGGCGAATTGTCAACAGCGGCCTGCAACTTGGGTTTTTTTCTGGTGTTACACCCATTCAAAGGCTAGACTGATATCATGAGGCAACAACGGCGACACGTGGCGGCCATGCTGGCCGGTTTGGTAGTCTGCACCGGAACCTCCGGCACCCGGGCGGATGACGGGCTGCCCCCGGCCTCGAACCCGTACCTGGGCATTTCCGAGCGGAACATTTTTCACCTCAACCCTCCGCCAGCCCCGCCGGACCCGGTCGCCGCCAAATTGCCCCCCCCCAAGCTCTTCCTCACCGGAATCTGCACTCTTGGCGGTGCCAAACGCGCCTTGCTCAAGACCGCCCCCCAACCGGGCGCCAAAGGACCGGATGCCGGCAAGGAACACTCCTACACCATCATGGAGGGCAATCGCGAGGACGGGATCGACGTCCTGGCAATTGACGAGCGCCTCGGAACCGTCAAGGTGCGGTTTGAGAACGAAGTCAGCACCCTGAATTTCAAGGACAACGCGGTCGCCACGGTGAACCCCGTGGCTCCGCCTCCCGGCACCCCGCCGGCGGGCGCCCCCGGCTTCTCCCCCGGCAAACCTGCCGCTCCGGGCCCCGTGCCGCCGGGGGCACGTGGGTTTTCGCCCGGGATGCCCGGCATGGGCTCCGCTGCGAACCCGCCGGGCAACCTGCCGACGGCGATGAACCCGCTCGGGGGCACGTCCGGCCTCGGTGGCGGCATCCCCGGAGCCATGGGTGCTTACGCCGGTGGCCCCGGCATGGCCAGCCCCGTGATGCCCGGCGTTCCCAGTCCCGCGGCCACTACCCCGGCAATGACCTCCGAGGAGCAAGCGGTCCTGATCGAATTAAACCGCGAGACCCTCAAGGCGACCGATCCCGGTGCGCCACCATTCCCCCCCACGCTCCTGAGTGAGGGACTCAACGCCGCCAACCAAGAGGGACCGGTTGCGTCGCCGGGAGGCGCGCTGCCGACGCCCATATTCCACGGACGCTGACCGGTTTCAGGGCCGGACGGAACCCCGTTGGGGTTCAGGTTGATCTCCGTCCATGAACCCAAGGCAGGCCCGCGGAGGGCCAGCCTTGGGCTCTGAGGCCGGAATCCCTTTGGGATTCTTACCTCCTGAGGCCCGGGGCAGGTCGCCAAGAGCGGCACCCCGCCGCAGGCGCAGATCTTCTATCCCAACGTGACATCGGCCTCGCAGCCCAGGGTTGCGACCAGCAACCCTGGGTATCGCGCGCACGATAACGGGTCAGCCCTGTAGGGGCTGCGGCCGAGGGGAGAGGCGGGATCTCACTCAATCCCAGAGGTGCCTCTCGTCCCACACTTGTTGGTGCTTTCTGAGCAGCAGGCGGATCTCGTCCTGAAAACCGATCTTGCGATGATGTTCGGGTTGGGTGGCAATGTACGCGACCACCCGTTCGAGGTTGGAGTGGCTGACAGAAAACGCGGCATACCCGGCCTGCCACTGAAAGCCGGCAAACTCGCGGCGCTGCCCTTTCAACCAGATGCTCGAAACCCGCTTGACCTCCCTCACCCAATCGGCCTGGGCGATGGTCCGGGAAAACCGGCTGAGGATGTGGAGGTGATCCTCCACCCCTCCGACCGCGAGCACGGGACAATCGATCCGCGCGGACACCGATCCAAGGTAGGCGTGCAGCGAATCGCGGAGGGCTTGATCGCGGAAAAATGGCCTCCGCTCCTTGGTCGAAAAGACCAGATGCAGGTAAACAACTGAGAGAGACTGGGGCATGGCAGGAGCGACGGGACTTCCGTCGCAGAGAGCTTACCACGTCCGAGCCAGAAAGCGAAGCGGACACCTTTGCGAGCGGGGCGTTTGGGCAATTCCAACGGACCGGGGAACGTTCCTGTTCTTCCCAGGAAGATCTGGGGAACGAGACCATCCCGAACGAGGGAACCACGCCGAGTGCGGAACATCGTACCCCGCCGCAGGCACGATCCTCTATCCCAACGGGATAGCGGCCTCAAAGCCCAGGGTTGCGACCCGCAACCCTCGGGTATGGCACGCACGATAACGGGGCAGCCCGGTAGGGGCTGCGGCCGGGAGGCCCGGAACCTCGCGGTGCGCTCCCAGCCGGAACCCCGTTGGGGTTCATGTCCACCTCGGTCCCGTGACCCAAGGCAGGCCCGGGGCGGGCCAGCCTTGGGCTTTGAGGCCGGAATCCCTTTGGGATTCTCCTGCGATACAGGGTCGGTTTGGAAAGCCAGCGAGAGGGGACCGGCACGCCCCAGGTATCCGCGAGCACGTTCGGCCGAAGGGGATGCGAACGTACGTCGTGCGAACATCCCGCAACCCAGCCCCCCTCGCCAAAAGCTCGCCGCAGGCGCAAATCTCTATCCCAACGGGATAGCGGCCTCAAAGCCCAGGGTTGCGACCCGCAACCCTGGGTATGGCGCGCACGATAAAGGGTCAGCCCTGTAGGGGCTGCGGCCTGGGACCTCCCGCTTTCCGCGCATGTTCGGCGGGAACCTGGTCGAGCATCCACGGCCCGGCGACCGGCAGGGGACGGATTATCTGCGGCGGCGCATCAGCAATACCGCGCCACCGAGGCCGGCCAGCGCGAATGGACCGGGCTCAGGAATCAGGAGGTCGACGGCCGGCATTGAGGTCAGGAACGCAGGGAGGCTCGGAGGGATGCCGACTCCGCCAAGGGCTTGGGTGAACGTGGCCCCGCCCTCGGGGTCACCCACGGTGTAAACACCAGTGCCGCTCAGGTCTTCCCAAACGGTGATGGTGAAGGTGCCCGAAGCACCTGGTGCGACACCAGGCACGATGAATCCAGAGCCGGAATCGGCCAGGAGTTCGCCGTTCTGAGCAACGTCGATCAGAACGTTGCTCGCGAAGGTGACGCCGTTCGCGACGACGGTGCCGTAGAAGACATGGCTGTCGGAGCCGGAGATCTCAACGCCATTCACGAAGAAGGCGCCACCGGTGGTCGCGCTCAGGCTGCTGCTGGGAGTGAAGCCGTTGTCGAAGAAGAAGGTGCCTTGGGCGAACGCGACCGTGGAACCGGCCAGCAACGCCAAGCCGAAGATCAGGTTTTTCATAGCGGTTGGATTAGTCTGTGTTTCTCACTCGTTTCGGCTGCCCCGTCCGGTCAGCCAATCCATCACGGTCGTACTATGTTTTGTAGTCCCGAAGGGCCGCCCCGGCAATCCCGAAGATTCCTCCTCCGGGGATCAGGAATGGACGCCCCGATTCCCGTGGATTCGCGTTGGACGACCCGATCCGTCCCTCAGGCATCCTGTCGCGGGATCCCAAAATCGTGCAACGCTTCGGCGCCCCATCCCCCTCTCCCCTGCCCCCCAAAAGGAAAAGCCGCCCTTGCGGGCGGCTTTTCGTGTCAAAACTACTGCGAGGGTTGGCTTACTTCCGGCGGCGGAAGATCAGCAACGCAGCGCCACCGAGGCCGGCCAGCGCGAACGAGCCGGGCTCAGGAACCACGAGGTTGATGGCGGGCATCGAGGTCAGGTTCGCCGGAAGGCCCGGAGGCAGGGGCGGGTTGAGGGCACCGCCGAGGGTCTGCGTGAACGTGCCGCTGCCCTTGGGGTCAGCCGCAGAGTAAACACCACTGCCGCTCAGGTCTTCCCAGGCGGTGATGGTGATGGTGGTGGAAGAGCCACCGGGAACAAGGGCGACCGAGAACGCATTGCCGGAATCGGCAAGGAGTTCGCCGTTGCCACCCACGTCGAGCAGGGTGTTGACCGCGAGGGTGAAGCCGTTCGCGACGATGGTGCCGTAGAAGGCATGAGTGTCGGAGCCGGAGAGCTCAACGCCGTTGATGAAGTAAGCGCCACCGGTGGAAGCGCTCAGGCTGCTGCTGCTCGGGGTACCGTTGTCGAAGTAGAAGGTGCCCTGGGCGAATGCGGCCGTGGAACCGGCCACCAACGCCAAGCCTAAGATCAGGTTTCTCATAGATGTTGGATTAGTCTGTGTTTGTTACTGGTTTTGGTTACGTTAACAGGTTCGGATGGGAAAACGAACTGTCTTACTGCACGGTGAAGATCTGGGTCCAACCGGTGTTGTTGTTGGCGGGGGCGGTTGACAGGAACACGGCTTCGCCGACGGCCGGGACATACTCCCCACCGCCGCTCCACTTGCCGCTGGCCAGGTACTTGTGCGCCGAGCCATAGTTCTGCGTGGTACCAGCGACCCACGGAATGACGGTGTCACCGACGGTCGGGGTGTAGCCGAGCACCGATTGGAACCCGCCCGAGATCGGGGCGATGGAGGAAACAACCGTCAGACCGCCGTTGGGCGCGATCGCCACGGTGTTGGTGCCCTGGATGACCTGGCCGACGAGGGTGACGGTCACGGCGCTGGCACCCGCGTTCTGGACGAACACGCCGCTGCCGGGAGCCAAGTAGGGGGTCAGCGAGCTGGCGCCGCCGTTCCACTTGCCGCTGGCCAAGAACTTGCCGCTCAGGTAGGTCGAGCCATTGAACGCATAGATCGCGCTGCCAGCCGGAAGGGTGGCACCGAAGATATTCGTCACGTAGTTGTTGGTCAGCGTGCCGTCAGCATCGAGCTGATTGGCGACCAGGCTCAGCCCCGGCGCGAGGTTGAGGTTGATGTAACCCACGACGTTCAACGAGTAAACGTTCTGGGCCATGGAGGTGAGCGCGCCGGCCGCAACGGTCGCCGCGCAGAGGAGGACTTTCGTTCTCATAGTGCTATTTGTAGTTTGTGTGTTATACCGTGTGTGACCTGAATCTCGCAGGTTCCCCGCCCGGTGTCAACAGTCTTTTGCTTTTTGTTTGAACTTTTTTGCCACTCCTTCGGCGGCGGCGGTGGCGCGCTGGTTGTACATAATATGCTTATCGTCAATGACATACGCAACAAGTCACCGGGCGCCTCCACGACCGCCCCATCACCGGACACCCGATCCGGTGCTCCCACCGTGGGCGGAGGGCAGGTCGACCGGATCCGCCGGTGCGGGTGCGGACAACGTGTGGAACCCGTTGGGGAAAAGCGGCGATTCGACCCAATCCACCAGCAGGTGCAAGTCCAAGGAAGAGAGCCCGAGCGTCGCCCGGCGCACAAACGATAGCTGGTTGGGGCCGGTCTGGCGGATGGCGGAAGCGCAGAAGCCCAGCCTCGGGCCCGCCGCCTCCATCCACGGGATGGCGGCCATGTCCTGCGCGAGTTGCGCCTTGTGGAAGACGAAGCGGATGAACTGGCCGGTATAGACCAACTGGTGGAGCCGCTCGGCGCCGAAGTCCCAAGAATAGGCCACCAGGTTGGTCTCAGCCAGGGTCTTCTGGAGTTCCACGGGAATGCCCACCGGCTTGCCCTCGACCGCCCCGAAAGTCCCGAGCACGAGAGGGCGTCCATTGTTGGTCAGCGCGCACACCCGCGGGGCCAGATAGGGCAGCCCCCCCCACTGGACACCGTTCCCGTTCTCGGCCGGAACGAACTGCGCCACTGTGGAGCCGCTGAACCAGGGCTGGTTGCGCGTCAGGAGCCACTTCGTGAGCACCGCGGTGTCGGCCGCGGCGTTGGGATCGGGCACCACCGCGGTGGTCTGGATCGGCAGGCGCATGATCGACCACGCGGAAAACTGGTTGGGGGTTGTGCCCAGGGCAAAGTCCTTTTTCTGCCACGCGGGCAGGGAGTCCAGCACCTGCCCCAAGCCCCGTACGGCCGTGAAGCTGGCCAACTCACCATATATATAGTTGGTGGGGATTAGCCACGGCTCCAGATTCAGCTTCAATTCGCGCGGGAAGACCGCCACGGCCCGGGTCACGATGTTCTGGCCGTCACCGCCCACCGTTACCTTCGTCTTCGGCCAGCCGAAAGGAGGCGTCCAGCCGGGTGCAAACGGCCCAAGGAGGGCCTGCAAGTTGACCTCGCCCTCGATCCAGTCGTTGGTGCCAGCGGAGACTTGGGGCTTCTCGCCCAACCGGGGACCGAAGCCCGGGGCCGGGGCCGCCCCCACCCCGGTCCAGAGGCTCACCACCGTCCAGCCGCGCTGGCGGGTGATGGAAGCCCTGCGCGAATCGGGTAGTTGCCAGGTCGGGAAGGAACTAACGGAACCGGCTCGTGATGCCCCGGGGATTTGCGGGAGCCCGGCGGTCAAGCTCGATCCCCAGGTGGTGGCCTTGGCCTCGTTCAATCGAACCGCCAGGCTCCACTGCCCCGGTTTCGCCTCAATCCAAGCCTCGTTCTCGATAACATCCCCAAGCAGGGGGCGAAGGAGGCGCGCAGCCGGGGTGTTCGACACCACCGGACCGAGGTTGGTGACATCCACCAAGCTGGCGGGGCGGGCTTGGGCGAGAAAAAGCGCGAGCCGGTCAAGGATCTCCCCCTCGAACCGCTTGCTCTGCGGCAGGCTCCGGATGCCCGCCAAGTACGCACCGTTGGTGGATCGCGCGATCAGGGACATCCCCGCCCAATGGAGGCGCAGGGTGGTCTCCGAGGAATTCGCCGCCGACACCGCTTCCGCCCTCGTCGTGCTCCCGGCCAGGGCAGCCCCCAACCAGACGAGCGCCGCCGCCCAAACGCGAGTCAGGCCAATCATCCGTGTGCAAGTCATGGGTGACTTTTTACAAAAAACCGCGCCGGGACGCAACGCCTTTGCGGGGGGCGGGTGACAGAGCCTGGGAGCGTATTGGAAAAACCGGCCGGAGTACGGATCGCGAGCGCGGCGGTACGAAGGGTCAGGGATGGATTGGGGGTCCGCCCGCACCCCGGATTGCTCCAACACCGCCACCACGGGTGGCGGGGGCCGAACCCGCGGGTTCAACTTGCACCAATTGCCAGGGGGGTAGTTTGTTGGCATGGCGATTGCGAATCTCGCTGTGGCGGAGGAAGCGCTCTCGCTGGGACTCGCGGAGAGCGCCGACCCCGCCAAATGGTCGGTGCAAAGCCTGGAGGCCCCCCCCCCGGACCGACGAGGCGATCAAGGCAGATCTCACTCGACGGCTCGAAGATTTGCTGTCTGGAAAGGACTCGGGGCTGACGTTCAACCAAGTCTCCGGAAATACGGTGTGAACGATCGCTTCGCCTGCCGCCCGCCCGGGCCTCCAAGCCCCCCCAAGGCCTTGGGCACCCGTGCAACGTTCCATCGCCCTTTTGGGGTGGTTGGCGACCACTGCGGACGCGTCGTTGCGCCTCCCTATCCAGCCAGCCCCGCTCACCACCCGCACTCCAGACTATTTTTCCACCACGTCCCCAGGAAGCGGGTAACGCCGCAGCCCCGAGAGCTGCAAGGCCGCCCGGAACACGAATAGCGGGTTGTTCTTGAGGTAGCGCTTCCAGAGCCGGCCCGGCTCGCACCCGAGCCGGAAGAGCCATTCCAGGCCGGAGCGCTGCACCCAGCGCGGTGCCTGCCGCACCCGCCCGGCGTGGAAATCGAACGCGGCCCCCACCCCGAAAAACAGCGTGGCGTCCAACGCCTGCCAGTGTGACGCCAGGAATTTCTCCTGCTTGGGCGTGCTCAGCCCCACCCAAAAAATGTCCGGCCGCGCCGCCCGCACCTGTTCCGCCAGCTCCCCCTCCTCCGCCGGGGTCAGGGGGCGGAACGGGGGACAATAAGTCCCCACGATGCGCAGTCCCGGGAACCGTGCCTGCAAGCGCGCCTTGAGTTCATCCGCCACGCCGGGCGCCCCGCCGTAGAAAAACTGGCTGTAACCGCGCTCCTGCGCCAGCTCGCACAAGCGCAGCATCAGGTCAGGCCCGTAAACCCGGTCGATCGTGGCGAACCCGCGGAGCCGCCCCATCCACACCATCGGCATCCCATCCGGCGTGTTGAGGAACGCGCCGTTCAGGATGTCACGGAACCCGGCATCCGACTGCGCCTCGCTGACTCCATGAACCCCGGTGACACACACGTAGCCCTTGGTCCGGGACGCCAGCGCCCGGTCGATAGCCGCCGCCGCCGTATCCAGGTTAATGACGCTCACCCCCACCCCCAGCACGTTCACCCGGGCGGGCGACCCCGCCCCCCCGGCGGAACCGCCGGGCGCGTCCCCCGGGAGGGCTGCGCCAATTTTAGGCTTGTCTATCATGCGGGAACCAATAAAAGGAAGCCGGATCATGGTTCATTTCCAGCCCGGGATCAATCCTCCAACGGGCCTGGACCATCGCCTCCGGCACGCGCCGGAATTTTGCCGGAAATCGGATTCGCCGCATGAAACCAACGCCATATTGCCAGCGCCCGGAAGCACGTTATCGATGAAGTTGCTCGTGTTCGCCCACGTCCCGCCGCCCCACCATGGCCAAAGCTACATGGTCAAGCTCATGCTGGACGGATTCGGCGGCGACCACCGGCATCCCGCTCCCGGCCCAGCCCGCGTATCCCCCTTCGGCATCGAGTGTTACCACGTCGATGCCCGGCTCTCCCAGAGGCTTGAGCACATCGGCGATGTCCGGGTCGCCAAACTCGTCGCCTTGATCGGCTATTGTCTCCAAGCGATCTGGTGCCGGTACCGACATGGGGTGACCAACCTCTACTACATCCCCGGACCGGGGAAGCGGTCCGCCGTTTACCGGGACTGGGTGGTGATGCTCCTCTGCCGCCCCTTCTTCGACCGCGTGGTGCTCCACTGGCACGCCGCCGGCATGGGCAAATGGCTCGAACGCGCCGTCCAAAGCCGCGCGCGCTCCTTCACCTACGAACGGATGCGCGAGGTGGACCTGAGCGTCGTGCTATCCCAGTTCAACCGCTTGGATGCCGAAAAACTCTGCGCGCGCCGGGTTGAGATCGTCGGCAACGGCATCCCCGATCCCTGCCCCGATTACGCCGCCACCCTTCAGCAGAAGCGGCGCGCCCGCCGTGACGCCCGGGCCAAGCTCCTGGCCGGAACGCCCCTCTCCCCGGAGACGGTCGCGGCCGCCGGCGGCGATGCCGAGGTCTTCCGGATTCTATACCTCGCCCATTGCACCCGCGAAAAAGGTCTCTTCGACACCATCGAGGCGGTGGCGCTCGTCAACTTGGCGCTGGTGGCGTCGCGCAGCCCCGTCCAGATCGAACTCACCGTGGCGGGAGACTTCATGGAACAGGCCGAGCGCCGCCAGTTCGACGCCCGGATTGCCCGGCCCGACCTCCAGAACGCCGCGGGCAAGCCGGTGGTGACCTATGCCGGTTTCGTTTCCGGGCAGTCGAAGACACGTGCCCTCGCCGAAGCGGACTGCTTCTGCTTCCCCACCTTCTATTACGCCGAGAGCTTCGGCCTCGTCCTCGCCGAGGCGATGGCGTTCGGCGTCCCGTCGGTCACCACGCGCTGGCGATCCATTCCCGAACTCTACCCGGCGGATTACCCCGGCCTGGTGGATCCCCAGTCCCCGCCGCAAATCGCCGCCAAGCTGCGCGAGATGCTCACGTTGGATCTGAGCGACGGGCTGCGGCGTCGGTTCGAGGAGCGTTACACGCTGGACCAGCACCTCCGGGCCTTGGCGAATGCGCTCCGCACCCTCGAAACGACTCCCGCCCAATGACCCCCCTCGAACCCACCCCCGGCTACCGCATCGTCCGGCTGGCCAGTGGCGCCCACAGCGTCCACTCGCTGGCCCACCACGAGACTTTCCACCCCGTGATCGGCCCCACGGCCGAGGCCGAGGCGCTTTACGTGAGCCAACTCGGATTGGTGGAGCGCATCCGCGCCCGCGCGGGCGAGTTCGTTATCTGGGACGTCGGCCTGGGTGCCGCGGCCAACCCCATCACCGTGCTGCGTTCGGCCCGCGAGGTGCCGGGCGTCTGCCGGGTGATCAGTTTCGACCACACCCTCGACCCGCTCCGGTTCGCCCTTCAGCACCCGGACCACCTCCCCTACCTCGCCGGCTGGGAACCGGTGCTCGACAACCTCCTGCGCGACGGCCGCGCCTCCTTCCGCCACGGGAGCTTGGAGGTCGTCTGGGAAGCGCACGTGGCCGATTTCCCCACGCTCATCGCACGGCCGGAGGCGGCAGCCCTCCCCAAGCCGCACACCATCCTGTTCGACGCCTTTTCCCCGGCGAAAAACCCGGCCATGTGGACCCTGCCGCTCTTCACCGGCCTGGGGGCCCTCCTCGACCCGCAGCGGCCCTGCGCCATGCCCACCTACTCGCGCAGCACCATGCTCCGGGTAACCCTCCTGCTGGCGGGCTTTTACGTGGGCGCCGGCCACGCGACCGGACAAAAGGAGGAGACGACCATCGCCGCGAACTCCCCCTCCCTGCTCACGGCCCCGCTGCCCAGGTCCTGGCTCGACCGAGCCCGCCGATCCTCCAGCGCCGAGCCCATGCACGAGCCGGTGTATCGTCAAGCCCCCCTCAGCGAGGAATCCTGGGCCCGCCTCGCCGCCCACCCCCAGTTCGCGGCGTAAACCGCGGGGACCCATGCCGGCCCCCCCGGGCGTCCTTTACTTCCGGGCCGGTTTCGCCCAGTCTGGCCCGGCTTGAAAACGTCGCTTGCAACCACCGCGACGGGGGAAACCCCCGCTTCGTGGTCACCCGAATCCTGGCAGCCCCGCCCGGCCGCCCAGCAGCCGGTCTATCCGGACCCTGTCCTGGTGCGCGGGGTACTGGCCAAACTCGGCCGCCTCCCGCCCCTCGTCACCAGTTGGGAAATCGAGAACCTGAAGCAGCAGCTCGCCGCCGCCACGCGCGGAGAGTGGTTCCTCCTGCAAGGGGGCGACTGCTCGGAGAGTTTCGATGATTGCGAGTCGGACGCCATCGCCAGCAAGCTGAAGATCCTCCTCCAGATGAGCCTGGTGCTCGTGCAGGGGGCGCGGAAACGGGTCATCCGCATCGGCCGCTTCGCCGGGCAGTATGCCAAGCCCCGCTCGGCCGATACCGAGACCAAGGGCGGGCTCACCCTGCCCTGCTACCGCGGCGACATGATCAACCAGTCCGGTTTCTCCGCCGCCGAACGGACCCCCGATCCCTCGCTGATGCTCCGCGCCTACGAGCGCTCCGGGCTCACCATCAATTTCATCCGCGCCCTGATCGAGGGCGGGTTCGCCGACCTCCACCACCCCGAGAACTGGAACCTCGGCTTCGTCGGCAACTCCCCCCACGCCGCCGAATACACCCAGCTCGTCCATTCCATCGGCGAGTCGCTCCGCTTCATGGAGACTCTGACCGGTTGCGTGCTGGCCGACATCAACCGCGTCGATTTCTTCACCAGCCACGAGGGGCTGCATCTCCCCTACGAGCAGGCCCAGACCCGGCGGGTGCCACGGCGCGAGGGCTGGTACAATCTCTCCACCCATTTCCCGTGGATCGGCGAGCGGACGCGGGCGATGGACGGGGCGCATATCGAGTATTTCCGCGGCATCGTCAACCCCATTGGCGTGAAGATCGGCCCCTCCGTCACCCCGGACGAGGCCCTCGAACTCTCCCTCGCACTCAACCCGGCCAATGAGCCCGGACGGTTGACCTTCATCCACCGCCTCGGCGCCGCCAAGGTCGAGTCCCGCCTCCCCGCGCTCGTGGACGCCATCCAACGCCACGGCCGGCAGATCCTCTGGTGCTGCGACCCGATGCATGGCAATACCGAAACCACCGCCGACGGCATCAAGACCCGCCGGTTCGAGAACATCCGACGCGAACTGGAGCTCTCGGCCCGCATCCTTGCGGATTGCGGCGGCCACCTCGGCGGGGTCCATTTCGAGCTGACCGGGGATAACGTTACCGAGTGCGTCGGCGGCGCCGCCGGCGTCACCGAGGCCGACCTGAAACGCGACTACCGGAGCCAGTTGGACCCCCGGCTGAACTACGATCAGGCCATGGAGCTGGCCCTATTCCTCCCCAGCTTGATCCGCCGCCCGGGCTGAGACGAGAGCGCACCACGCGAGAATCCCAGCGGGATTCCATCGCTCAGCCCAGCGTTGCCGCGCGGCGCGGCTACGCTGGGTCAGCGCCGCGCACCTCCGCAACTCTGAAAGAGTTGCATCGTTCCCCCACCCACGGCGATCCGTCGGCGATTTCACGCCGCCGCAACCGGGATTGCGACCGGATCGCCGATCGCGGAAAGGCCCGGTTTGATTCAACTCTTTCAGAGTTGATGGGCTGGTTGATGGGATGGCCTACCCAGCGTAGGCGCGCCGCGCCAACGCTGGGCTGAGTGATTCGATCCCTTGTGGATGGCCACCCGGGGTTCCAAACAAATGTTGTGCACCACATTGCGGCACAATCACTTCCATCCAATGGGAATCATCACCGTGCAGGAAGCAGCCCCCAATCTACAGAAAAACGCCCGCGATTCCCGAGAATCGCGGGCGTTCAACAACAATCAACAGCAATCCTGACCAAAACCAAACCAAACCTCTACAACCAAACTAGCGGAAACGGGTCATCCGCACCTGCAAACGACATAGATAAGACTTATCCACCCAGGCTTTTGTTCAATTATTGCGAACGGAAGAACAATATTCGGTCCGAGGCCGGAACCCTGCCCGGTTTTGACCAAAAACCACTCCCCCGCTGTCCAACCACGTGGATGCCCCGCAAAGGGGGCGCGATCGACAGTTTATGAGTTTTTTCAAAATGGCGTTCAAGCGTGAGACCCTGGCCCCGATGATGGCCTTGATCTTCGCCTCCTGCGTCTGTATTTTGTTTGTGCTGGGCCGCATCGTTTGGACGGGGAACTACCGCTATATCTATCTGGCCTGGAACCTGATCCTGGCCTGGATCCCTCTCCTCCTGGCCTTGGTCGCCGAGGACCGTTTCGCCGGCAAAGCCGGGGGCGACTGGCGCTTCGGCGCTTTGGCGGTTTCCTGGCTCGTCTTCTTCCCCAACGCGCCCTACATCTTCACCGACCTGATCCACCTCACCGGGTTTTTCCAGACCCATGTCTGGGTTGACCTGACCATCATTCTGAGCTGCGCCCTGACCGGTTTCGTGCTGGGGTTCGTCTCGTTGTTCTTGATGCAGGGGCTCGTCCGGCGCACCTGGGGCTCGGCGACGAGCTGGGTGTTTATCGCCGCGGTGGCGGGCTTGAGCAGCTTCGGAGTCTGCCTGGGCCGGTTCATGCGCTTCAATAGCTGGGATGTCCTGTTCCAGCCGCTCTCCCTCTACCACCACATCGGCGGCTGGTTCGCCCACCCGGTCGGACAGCGGATTTCGCTCGGCTTTGGCCTGCTCTTCGCCATCTTCACCTTCACCGCCTACCTGATGCTCTATGGGTTGACCCAGCTCCAACCCTCGCCGGCCCTGGCACGGGTCTCCCCGAACACCCCGCCCCGCCCCCTCGCCCCCGCCGGGGCATAACGGCCGGCCCCTTCGCACCCTCACAACCAGGTTGCACCCCATGCCTCTTTGTGGCTTCTTGTGCGGGTGAAACTCAGCGTCAAACGCGTCGCCCTGCAACTAGTCCACCCGTGGGCCATCTCCCGCTCCGCCGCAGCCACCGTCGAGGAGGTCGTGGTCGTGGAACTAACCGCCGCGGACGGCACCATCGGCCGCGGGGAGGCCGCGCCCACCGCCCGCTACAAGGAGTCCGCCGCCTCCGTGGAGGCCTTCCTCGCCAAGGTGGATGCCCGCGGCCTTTCGTTCAACGACGTCGGGGGAAGCATGGCCTACGTGGAAACCGTCGCCCCTCATAACCACGCCGCCAAATGCGCCCTCGACCTCGCCCTCTGGGACGGCGCGGCGAAACGGGCGCAAAAGCCGGTCTATGACCTGCTCGGCCTCGGCTTCCGCGACCGCCATCACCTCACCAGCTTCACCATCGGCATCGCCAAGCCCGAGATGATCCGCCAGAAAGTCCTCGAAGCCGCGGCGTTCCCCATCCTGAAGGTCAAGGTCGGCGTGGCCGACGACCGCCTCAACCTCGCCGCCGTCCGCGAGGTCGCCCCCACCAAGACGCTCCGCGTGGACGCCAACGAGGGCTGGAAGACCCGCGAAAAGGCGCTCGAAATGATCGAGTGGCTCGCGTCGGACGGGCATGTCGAATACATCGAACAGCCGATGCCCGCCACCACCACCACCAAGGACTGGGCCTGGCTCAAGGAACGCAGCCCGCTCCCTATCTTCGGTGACGAATCTTACCACACGGCGGCCGACATCGAACAGGCCGCCGAGTCGTTCCACGGCATCAACGTGAAGCTGGTCAAGACCGCCGGCCTCACCGGCGGGTTTGCCGCGCTCAAGGCCGCCCGGAAGGCCGGGCTCAAGACCATGATCGGCTGCATGATCGAAACCAGCATCCTGATCAGCGCCGCCGGCCAGCTCGCCGAACTCTGCGATCACCTCGACGTCGACGGCAGCATCCTGACGACCAACGATCCCTACGCCGGCCTGGTCATCGACCGGGGGATCCTCTCCTTCGCCGGCGCCGCCGAGCCCTACGGCCTCCGCGTCAGCCCCCGGCCCGCCTCCTGAACCGTCCGGCGCCGCCCTCAAGCCATGGACTCCCGCGAGGCGCTCGTCGCCCTCAACCTGGTGGAAGGGGTCGGCCCCATCCGGCTCCGGCAGTTGCTCGAGTTCTTTGGTGACGCCACCGCCATCCTCCGCGCCAGCCGGCCGCAACTCCTCCAGGTCCGCGGCATCGGCGAGGACACCGCCACGGCCATCGCCAACTGGGAGAAAGACATCGACCTCGCCGCCGAGCTTAAGCGGGCGGCGGACTTCGGCTGCCGCATCGTCATCCAGGCCGATCCCGAGTACCCCGAAACGCTCCGGCAGATCTACGACCCGCCGATCCTCCTCTACGTGAAGGGCGATCTCCTGCCCCGGGACAAGAACAGTGTCGCCATCGTCGGCTCGCGGATGACCACCCCTTACGGCATGGAGGTGGCCCGCAAGCTCGGCTACCAACTCGCCTACCTCGGCGTGACGGTGGTCAGCGGCGGCGCGCGGGGCATCGACTCCGCCGCGCACCAGGGCGCGATCAGCGCCAAAGGCCGCACCCTGGCCGTGCTCGGCACCGGGATCAACATCTGTTGGCCCGCTGAAAACGCCAAACTCTTCGAGCAGATTGCCGCCAACGGCGCCCTCGTCACCCAATTCCCCTTCAACCGCCCCGGCGACAAGCAGTCCTTCCCTATCCGCAACCGCATCGTCGCCGGCATGACCCTCGGCACGGTGGTGGTGGAGGCGAACCTCTCCAGCGGGGCGCTCATCACCGCCAACTTTGCCAACGAATACGGCCGCCAGGTCTTTGCCGTGCCGGGGCGGATCGACTCCCCCCGCAGCAAAGGGTGCCACGACCTGATCAAGAAAGGGGCCAAGCTCTGCGAAGGCGCGGAGGACATCCTCAGCGAATTCGAGTACCTCTTCCCGCAGTCCAACCGCCCAGCCTCCCCCGCCGAAACCGGCACCCTGCCCGCGCTGGAACTTAGCGAAAAGGAGCAGAAGGTCTATGACACGCTGAGCAACGAGGAAATCACCATCGACGACGTCATCCGCCGCAGCGGCCTCCCCGCCTCCGCCGCGTCCGTGGCCCTGCTCAGCCTGGAGATGAAACGGGTGATCCGGCAGTTGCCGGGGAAGTTGTTCGTGCGGAACCAATAGCGACGCGGCAATGCCTAAACCGAGAATAAGGACCAAACCCTCCACCGCCTTGGCTCAGCGGCCGGTGATCACGAAGGCTCAGCGCCCCGCCCGCGCTGTGCTTGCCGACGTTCGCGACCTGATCCTGGCACCCGCGCTGTGAATTCCGGGCTGGTGCTGCTGCATTGGCACATTGGCTGCCGCATCCGGCGCGATGTTCTCAAGGAAAAGAGGGCTGAGTATGGTCAGAAGATTTTGCAATCACTGGCTGCGAAGTTGATCCATGAGTTTGGGCCTGGTTATTCCGCACGCAATCTCTGGCACATGGGCCGGTTCGCCGAGATGTTCCCCGGGGTGGAAATTGTGAACGCACTGAGTACACAATTGGGACGGACGTATTTTCGGCATTTGCTGCCGTTGGATGATCCCATCACCCCTGGAAGTGTGGCGTGGCGGTCCACAGAAAGCAGATAAACCAAGCGATTGTTCCCAGCCCGGCCAAGCATCCGAGCCTGGATCCACTCTTAAGCCCTGATACCGCGAGGAGCATCCCAAAGCCCCACCACGCGAAGACAGTGAGGAACATCAGCGCTTGAGAATGAAAGAGCCCCCACCATTGGCAGCCAAAGAACTCAAACGCCACGACGACCAGGGCCTTTTCAGTTCGTGCGCTAGTCAACGGGGAAACAACACCAAACCGATGAGCGCCGCGATTGCCGACCCAACCATGCCTAAAGCGACACCGGAAATAGCTGCGGCAGTGAGATGCACGAAGCGCGAGGAGGCCCGAAAGTCCGCCTTCCGCAACACAAGGAAGTAACCAACCGGGGCCCCGATAACACACACAATGAATCCGACCCCGCCCAGCCAAGCCCAAGAGGTGTGTTCCGTGGACAAGGCCGTCACAAAGGCGCTCAACTGGCCGAGAAAGACGAAAAATGCGCGCTTCGCGATCACTGAGTTCATGAGGTCAGCGACTCGGGCCACTCGCCCCTGGGGTTGAGTTTGTCTCTACGCGAACCGGCCGGGACCCGCTCGGCAGACCGCTTTGTTCGGCCCGCCAAATGTGCAGGGGATCCCGGGTTCCGAGCTCGCCTTGGGACTCATGCAAAAACAAAAGCCGGATTCCAGGCGTTATTCTAACATTGTGAAATTGCGCTTGGCTCGAAGAGCGGCGGAATGCGCCGCACTCCAAGCGCTCC
>Ga0182030_10012529_pt1 | contig 16968 bp, 16 predicted proteins | sample 812S3MmetaG_FD_121299 | JGI IMG/M metagenome (GOLD analysis project Ga0182030, IMG submission 121299) | Permafrost microbial communities from Stordalen Mire, Sweden - 812S3M metaG (Illumina Assembly) | ecosystem: Environmental > Terrestrial > Soil > Wetlands > Permafrost | place: Sweden...
ACCCAATTATCTGAGTTGGCGAAGAACGATCGAAGCACTTGGCAACGGATCCACTCAGGAGGCGTGGATCATGGGAGCCGCCGGTCTCGGCCCGTATCAACAGAGTTCACGATAAGAGCGTTTCCAATAATAGCCCTGCGTGCTTCGCGAACGGCCATCAGCGATCCGCGAAGTCTTCTGGCCGGGTTCTCCATCAGCCGATGTTCTGGCATCCTGCACCTACGGGCCTTACAGGAGATCGCAATGGCTTCGCGCTGCGACATGATCATACGTGACGGTACCATTTTTGACGGGACCGGCGCGCCACGATTCAAGGCCGACGTCGCGGTGGTCGGCGACCGCATTTTGGCTGTCGGAGACCTGGGGTCATTTTCCGCGACCCGAGAGGTGATCGCTACCGGCAAGGCTGTCGCCCCCGGCTTCATCGACGCACACACCCACGATGATCGGGCCGTGCTATGCGGTCCTACCTGCATGCTTTGTAAAATGTCACAAGGCGTGACAACGGTCGTTGTCGGGAACTGTGGTATTTCGCTCTCGCCGGTCCGGATGACCACTCGTCCGCCGCCGCCACTCGATCTGGTGGGTGATGAGACATTCTGGACGTTTGATAGTTTCGCCTCGTACGCGGAACAACTGAAACGTACCCCTGCCCCGGTCAATACCTATGCGCTGATTGGCCACATGTCTTTGCGGGTTAGCGCGATGAACAACGACACCGCTCGCCCAGCGACTGACAAAGAGGCCGAACGGATGCGTGGCCAATTGGCGGAAGCGCTTGCTCAAGGAGCATCGGGATTCTCGACTGGCCTATATTACCCGCCCAGTATGCATGCCCCGACGGACGAGGTTATCGCTGTCGCGGAAGCATTGCGCACCGCCCGGGGTATCTATGTGACGCATATGCGAAACGAGGCTGACGACGTGCTGCTTTCGATCGAGGAAACACTAAATATCGGTCGCTCTGTCGATGTGCCCGTGGTGATTAGTCATCATAAATGCACGATGCCTGAAAATTTTGGGCGGTCGGTGGAAAGTTTGCCCGCCATTGATCGCGGCGCCATGGATCAGGACGTCGCGTTTGACGTTTATCCCTACGTGGCGGGTTCAACGGTTCTGATACCGGAGCGTTTGCGGCAGGACGTCCCCGTGCAGATCACATGGTCGGTTCCCCATCCGGAGATGTCGGGCAGGTTGCTTGATTCGATAGCCAAGGAATGGAACGTCTCGGATCGTGAGGCCGCTGTTCGCTTGTTACCAGCCGGCGGCATATTCTTCCAGATGGATGAGGCAGACGTCAGGCGGATCATGTCCCATCATCTGGCGATGATTGGCAGCGATGGCCTGCCGCATGACACTTTTCCGCATCCCAGACTTTGGGGTACTTTCCCCCGTGTCCTTGGTTATTACGCCCGGGATCTGGGATTGTTCAGCATGGAAGACGCGGTGAGAAAAATGACCGGCCACACGGCTTCGGTGTTCGGGATGGTTGACAGAGGGGTCATCCGTGCCGGTGCCTTCGCCGATCTCGTGCTGTTTGATCCCACAACCGTTCGCGATACCGCCACTTTCGCCAGCCCGGCTGTTCCGGCGGAAGGCATCCTGGAAACGTGGGTCAACGGCCAGTCGTCCTATGTCCATGGAACCGGCGCGACCAATGCTCGCGGAGGTCGCGTCATCACACGCAACCGCCCGAACTGAACAAATATGCCTTCCCGACCGAAGACCGCTTGCCGCGAGAGATGTGTTTCACGCGCCAACGGAACCCACTCCAGGACGCTGGTACATAATGATGAAACAACTCTCTCGACGGACTACGCTCGGGATCGCCGCTTCGGGGTTGGCGTCGCCGATAATCACCCGATATGCACACGCGGCCGAGATAAGCTGGCGGATCGGTCATGTCGCGCCGCTCGACACGCCACTACACCGGAATCTGCTTGAGGCCGCTGAGGCAATCTCGAAGCGATCGGATGGCCAAATGGAGCTTTCGGTCATCGGGGAGGGACGCGCAGGCATACAGAGCGGCTTAATCGCGCAGGTGCGAAGTGGTACCATGGAGATGACCGTGGCAACCTGCGCACAATTGGCACCTATGCTGACCTTATGCTCAATCCCGTCTATCGGCTTCTTGTTCGACGATTACGCGGGTGTCTGGTCCGCTATCGACGGGGATCTGGGCAAGTTGATTCGCTCTCAATTTCCATCCCAGCTTGGCATGGAAGTATTGGACAAGATCTGGGATTTTGGCTTCCGGCACATCACGACTTCAAGACGCCCGATACAGGCCGCGCCGGATATCGTCGGCCTGAAGATTCGAACACAAATTGACACCGATGAAATGGACATGTTTCGTGCGCTCTCAGCCGTCCCCGTCGTCATCACCCTCCCCTATCTCCGCATGGCATTGGAACATCATCAGATAGACGGTCAGGAAGGAATGTTGCCCGTCGTCGAATATGCGCGCCTGAATGAGGTTCAGAGCTATTGCGCCCTGACGCATCATATTTGGGACGGTTTATGGGTATGTGTTAATCCAGCCTCGTGGAGAAAGCTTCCCGAACGCTTGCAGCATATCGTCGCGAATACTGTTAACGGGTCCGCTCAGCGGCAACGGGATGCGAGCGCGAAGATGGAAGACGGTATTCGAACATCACTCGCCAGAACTGGCATGAAATTCAACGAGGTTGATCTCGCCAGCTTTCGGGACGTGCTTCGCCGCCAAGGCTATTACGCGCTCGCCAGGAAGAAGTTCGGCGAGCAAACCTGGAGCACTGTGCAAAAAGCCACCGGGGTGACGACCTGAGGCAGATCGCTCCGCCGGCAGGGATCATACCAAATCGAAAGGCCTGTCACACCATCGGTCAGGCACGAACCTCCTCATTCAGAGCAGCTTCATAGACCTTGATCATTGAGCATGAATCACGACTCCCAAGCCCCATTCCCCTCGCCATCCGCATCAAGCTCATGACCTGTGGCGCTATAAGACCCGGCACGCCGAGATGATTGGCCATTTCGAGGGCAAGACGTAAATCCTTGTGGGCAAGATCCAGGGCGAAGGTCGCCTCGAAATTTCCCTTCAAAGCCTTCGTCGCCATATTGGCGTATCCGGACGACATGCCACTGGCGTTACGGATTACCGAGTCCAGCTTCAGAAGATCGATCCCAGCCCGCTTGCCAATCATGAGCGCTTCGGCCGCGGTGGCCGAGTTACAAAATACCAGCATATTATTGATCAACTTGGCGGTCGAACCCATCCCGATGTCGCCAACGTGAACCACCTCGCTGCTAAAGGACCTCAGAAGCGGCAACTGTTGCTCATAGACCCGCATGTCACCCCCCACCATGATAACGATAGTGCCGTCCTTTGCCCGCGCGGTGCCTCCGGAGACTGGCGCCTCCAACATCGCGACGCCTCTGCGCCGCATCCCCTCGTTCACGCGCTTCGCGGTCTCGGGGGAGTTGGTCGATAGATCGATAAACACAGTTCCGGCTTTCGCGTTTGCCGCCACACCCCCGCTACCCAGCGCCACTTCCTCAACGGCACTTGGAATCGGCAGTGACGTGATCACAACGTCGGATTGGCTGGCCAGATCCGCGACGGAGGCCGCCGCGGAAGCTCCGAGATCGGTGCATTCCTTCAGCGCGGCGGCATTAAGGTCGAACACCACGACTTCGTGATTTGTGTTTCGGATTATATTCCGTCACATGGGGCCACCCATGTTCCCAACTCCAACGAATCCGACTTTCATACCGGCTCCTCCCGCCCAATCGTCGGCCCCGACCGACGCCGCGATATAAACCTGCCACGGACAGCCGCGACTGTCAGCGGCCGCCCCCAGAGCCCGAATTGGACCCTGGCGTTCAACCATGCTAGGCCGCAGGCATGTCGAACGTCGATCGCCGCCCGCTTATCATAATCCTGGACACCTCAACGGTTGCGCACTGTACCACGACGACCGAACCGTGTGCGGCGGTCGCGAACTGGGCTGCATGTCCCATCCACGGCAGGACCCCCAGGTGACGCAGGTGATACTGTCTGCGGATCAACCTCTGCCAGCGCTGCCCGCTGTCTGGGATGCGACCGCCGTGAGGCTTGGACATCGAATTCAGCGCAATCCTGCCGAGACATGAGCAATAATAGAGTCGCTGGAGGAAGATACGTGACCAGAATTCCGACCGATCCCGAGCAAATTCGTCAACTCGCGGCCGTTATGGCGGAAAATGGACTGACCGAGGTCGAACTCTCGGACAAAGACACTCGGATACGGGTAGTGCGAGGCGTCGCGGCGGCCGCTGCCCCGGCGCAGTCAGCCACGTTGCCACCCGGTGTCGTCTCGCCGGAGCCCATCTCGCGACACGTCGGCGCGCCTGGAGGCGACGCAAGCGCCAACCATCCTGGTTCGGTTACGAGCCCAATGGTGGGGGTGGCATTTATGGCTCCCGAGCCTGGCGCGCCCAATTTCGTGGCAGTTGGTCAGCAGGTCTCGGTCGGCCAAACGTTGCTATTGATCGAAGCGATGAAGACGTTCAATCAGATCAAGGCGACAAGGGCGGGTATCGTAACGAAGATCGTCGTTCAAAACAGTACACCCGTCGAATACGGCGAATTGCTAATGATCGTGGAATAAGGCACCGATTTGTTCCAGAAAATCCTGATCGCGAACCGCGGCGAGATAGCGTTACGGGTTCAACGTGCTTGCCGTGAGCTGGGTATCCCGACAGTCGCGGTTCATTCGACAGCTGACGCAGATGCGATGCACGTCCGCCTCGCCGATGAGAGCGTCTGTATCGGCCCACCCGCGGCACGCGACTCATATCTTAACGTCGCCGCGATCCTTTCGGCGGCTTCGATCACTGGCGCGGACGCGATCCATCCAGGGTACGGGTTTCTTTCGGAGAATGCCGGTTTCGCGGAAATGGTCGAAGCACACGGGGTCACGTTTATTGGACCTTCCCCGGCACATATAAGAATGATGGGAGACAAGATCGCGGCGAAAACCGCGATGGCCTCGCTCGGCGTGCCGCTCGTGCCCGGTTCTGATGGAGCCGTACCCGACCTGGCCACGGCTTATAAGGTCGCCCGCCTGATTGGCTACCCGGTGATCGTCAAGGCGGCCGCCGGGGGAGGCGGCCGAGGAATGAAGATGGCACATGGGGCAGAGGACCTGGAGGAGGCATTCGGCGTTGCCCGCGCGGAAGCGAACGCGGCGTTCGGCAACGACGCGGTCTATATCGAAAAATATCTCGATCGCCCGCGGCACATCGAGATGCAGATCCTTGCTGACTCACATGGCTCAGTGGTGCATTTCGGTGAACGAGACTGCAGCCTGCAGCGGCGCCATCAAAAGCTTCTCGAAGAAGCTGGCTCCCCGGCGATATCGCCAGAAAAGCGTGACGCCCTGGGCAAGACCGCAACCGACGCATTACAGAAGCTTGGGTATCGAAATGTCGGTACAATGGAGTTCCTGTACCAGGATGGCCAGTTTGCATTTATTGAAATGAATACTCGCTTGCAGGTTGAACATCCCGTGACCGAAATGATTTGTGGCGTTGATCTGGTCAGAGAGCAGATCCGTATCGCTACCGGCGTGGCGCTTGGATACGGTCAGTCGGAAATCACGTTCTCCGGCCACGCCATAGAATGCCGCATCACAGCAGAGGATCCGGAAACATTCATTCCCACGCCCGGACGAGTGACCGCTTTCCACGCCCCGGGCGGGCTCGGTGTTCGGGTCGACTCCGCCCTATACGCCGGATACTTTGTGCCGCCCTTTTATGACAGCATGGTCGCCAAACTCATCGTGCATGCACCGACTCGTATGGACGCGATCAACCGGCTGAGGCGCGCGCTCGACGAGTTCGCCATTATGGGCATTAAGACAACGATACCCCTTCATCGCCGTATTGTAGATGCCGAAGACTTTCAAACGGGAGACTACACAATTCATTGGCTTGAGCGATTCGTGGGCGGGCAGTAGGTTTGTCATCGTTACAAATCTCTCCGAGTTCACCTTAAGGATTCGTCAGGGCCTCGTTCTGGGGTTGAACCGGATAGGCGAGGAAAATCCTGGTCACGTTCGTCGATGGATTGGTTACCTAATCATCATGTGGACAACTCAAAACAATTTGCCGCGAAGCAGACGCGATGGCCTCATAGCCGAATCAAAGGATGGCCTCGGGCCCGCTCACGACCGATCAGTTCCCTAAAGGCACTGACGGAATCCGGCTGATCGCGGCCGGAAGAAACATCTTGCCCAGTTACCCCAATCTGTGCTATCTAAACCGTTATCATACAAATGATGTTCACGGCGTGACGCCGCATGAATTAAAGTATCAGTCAATTTAGTTGAATTTCGGAGTTCTCGCTCATCCGATCCGATTGGTATCGCATTCGATTAAGCCGAGATCGGCACGGCCCTCAGAAAACAAAAAATACTCCTGCGAAAACCATGGCTCTGGGGCATGACCAGACCTCGCAACACTCTGCATCAGAAGCTGACCCATCGTGTTTGAATGATTTCGAATTGTCTGAACGACTTCTTAAGGTTGCACGACGAATTAGTCATACGGGAAAAGATCCGAACAAACCTCACTGATTGGGCGTTGGACGTTCTGACGCCCATCGGCCTTATTCTGTCAGCACACCATCGATTTTTACTTAGCAAGCTTAGCCTTGTCACCAAAGGTGATATTAAGCGCCTAATGGTTTTAATGCCACCTGGCAGCGCGAAATCCACCTACGCGTCCGTGATATTTCCGATTTGGTGGTTTATACAGCATCCGAGATCATCGGTGATCGCGGCGTCGCACACCGCCGCGCTCGTTGACCACTTCAGTCGCACCATCCGTGGGCTTATCAACGAGCACCATTATCGAATTGGCTTTAACATTAGCGAACACGACCGCTCGGCAACGCATTGGCGAACCACCAGCGGGGGAGAGTATTTCGGCGTTGGCATCCGGGGCGCCATCACCGGCCGACGCGCCGATCTCGCCATTATCGATGACCCTGTGAAGTCCATGGGCGAGGCAGATAGCGCGAAACACAGGCAACATGTCTGGGATTGGTATACCTCCGAGTTGATAACACGTCTTAAGCCAGAGGCACGCGTCGTGCTTGTTATGACGCGATGGCACGAGCAAGACCTTGGTGGTCAATTGATCGCGAGAAGCGACGAGGACTGGCACATTGTCCGTCTACCAGCGATTGCCGAGCAAAATGATCCGATCGGTAGGCCTCCCGGGGCCCCGCTGTGGCCGGAGTGGGAGCCTCTCGAAGCACTAAACAGAAAGCGAGCGGTCGTTGGCACGCGAGTATGGTCGGCGCTCTTCCAACAGTCTCCCCAGTCGTCGGCGGGACATCTCTTCAATCTGAGCCAGCTTCAGTCAATCGCGCCGGATAAGGCACGCGGACCAGCTCCGGTACGGACCGTTCGGGCGTGGGACCTGGCCGCGACTCCTCTGTCCACCCAGAACGATCCCGATTGGTCCGTTGGACTTAAGCTGGTTCAGGAGGAAGGAGGACGATATGTGGTTGAAGATGTCATAAGATTTAGAGAGAACTTTCGAATCGTTCAGGAGACAATCCTTAGCGTCGCGCGGTCAGACGGTCATGCGGTCGTTATTAGTCTTCCAATAGATCCCGGTCAGGCCGGGAAAGGACAGATCGCCACGCTATCGTCTATCCTATCGGGGTACAGACTTTACACGTCAAGGGAGCAAGGTTCCAAGCTATCCAGGGCGTCGTTGGCCGCCGCGCAGATTGAGGCGGGCAACTTCTGTATGCGTGAAGCGCCTTGGAACCAGGTTTTTATAGATGAATTGCGGTCATTTCCACAGGGAACGAAGGACGACCAGGTAGATGCTCTCTCGCGTGCATTCATCACCCTATCCGACTTTCCCGACGGCGGCCGCCGTTTGTTTGTGCCGTTCAACACTCGTTGACGCGGTGGACAATTCAAGAAAAGAGCGGGCACACCTAACTCAATGTTCGATACTATCTGCGATCTGATTGCACGCGACCCTGACTACTCTCCCCGATCATGGATACTCGATACCTTGATCAGGGTGCTGAACGGACAATTGTATGATATCCTGCCATACGATTTCCACGACGAGCGCAGCGCGGCCGGCGAGTATATTCCGCTAAGAAAGCGAAGGCCATCTGTCAGATATCCGCTCTGCCGCGTGGTTGTCGAGGATAGTGTATCTCTTCTGTTCAGCGAGGGACACTTTCCAACAATAGATTGTCTTGATCGGGCAACCCAGGGCTCACTCGCGAGCATCGCCAAAGACTCGCGCCTTAATATGATAATGACCGAAGCGGCGATACGTGGCTCCGTTGGGTCCGTCGCGATCTTAATGCGCGTGTTAAGTGGTAGAATATTCTTCCAGGTGTTGGAAACGACGTATCTGACGCCGGTCTGGAATCCAAAGGAACCCGATACCCTCCTGACGGTCATGGAGCGTTACAAAGTATCCGGAGTTCAATTGTCGAACAACGGATACGACGTTCCCGATCTTAATTCAGATTATTGGTTTCAAAGAACCTGGGATGGTGACATCGAAACCTGGTTCGTCCCTTCTCCCGTGAACAATGGTCTTCCTGTGGAGATTGATCTCAACCGGACTGTCTCTCACGGACTTGGCTTTGTGCCTGTTGTCTGGATCAGAAATCTTCCGGGCTATTCGTCAACGGGCGATCCCAATGATGGCATGTGCACATTCAGGGCGGCCATCGATACACAAATTGAAATCGACTATCAGCTGAGTCAGGCTGGACGAGGGCTGAAATACAGCAGTGACCCAACATTGCTGCTTAAAGAACCGCTTGGCGCGGATTCGGACATCATCAAGGGTGCGGGAAATGCCTTGGTCGTGAGCGAAAAGGGTGATGCTCGCCTGCTGGAGATAGGCGGCACCGCAGCGGCGGCGGTGATAGAATACGTCCGCACATTGAGAGAACTTGCTCTCGAAGGCATACACGGGAATCGCGCCAGCCCGGAACGCTTCAGTGGCGCCCAATCTGGCCGTGCGCTGGAGCTTATGAATCAAGGGCTTCTTTGGCTCGCCGACAATCTTCGCATTACATATGGCGAAGTGGCCTTGCTTACTCTGGCGAAAATGATTGTTCGGGCATCTCTCCGCTACTCCTTGCGAACCAGCGCGGGCAATATACTGTCCATGGATCCGACCACGGCACTTTCGCTGAAGTGGCCTCGATGGTATCCAACGACCGCAGCGGATCGCCAACTGGACGCGGCAACTCTCGCGACATTGATAAATGCCGGTTTGATCAGTCGGGAGAGCGCGATGAAAGCTATCGCGGATACCTACGACATCGACAACGTCGCCAACGAATTGGCGGAATGTGCTACTGATCAGGCCGAAGGATAAGAACTTGACCGATTCTACACAAGATATCGAAATGAACGAAGATACAGACGGTGACCTTCGGTCAAGGCTCGATAGACTAGAGAGAGAAACTCTCGAAAGCCGTCGTTTGAACGAGCAGCGTGTCATTCTCGCCGAATTAAAGGTGGAAGCAGTCCGCGCTGGAATTGTCGATCTCGACGGATTGCGGTTCCTTGATGCCAGTCAAATTCAGTTGGAAGAAGATGGCGGTATCCCGGGAGGCGCGGAATTGATCAATCAATTAAAACGGACAAAACCTTGGCTATTCGCAACACCATCCTCCTCAAGCACGGCAAAGGTGCCACCGTCGAGACCAACCCGACAGAAGTTAGCGACTGACATGACGGACGAAGAGTATCGAATCGCTCGGGCAAACATAATCAAGCACTCCAGAGTCTGACGCTTCAGCTTACACGTATACCAGGACTAAACAAATCATTTTCAAGAGAGACTTAAAGCTTTATGGGTATACAGAACTTTCCTGCCGTGCTCCAACCGATCATCCAACAGGGCTTTCTGGAGCGTGAATTCGAACAGGCTCTCGTCTCACGTCTTGGATATCGAGCATGTGCCGACCGAGAAGAAATCGCCGTTGGAATTGGTGAGACGCTAACCAAAACGCGCGCCGGCCTCAAGCCAACGGTAACCACTCCACTCTCTCCCGCGACGAACACGAACTTCGATAATGGACTGACGCCTGGTAACTGGGGCGTCGAGCAGTATACTATTACGATTAATCACTACGCTGCCACCGCCGACCTCAACATGGTTACTTCCCGTGTTGGAATTGCGTCACAGTTCCTGCAAAATGCTTATACCAACGGCGAGCAGGCAGCGCGGAGCCTTGATGAACTTGCGCGTAATGCTCTGTTTTCTGCATATTTCGGCGGAAATTCGAGGATCAGAGTCACTCTCTCAAGCGCTGGGCCATCGGTTGCGATCGATGATATTCGCGGCTTCCAGTTTGTATTCGTGAATGGTGTCCAGCAAAGCGTGAGCACCTCGAACCCATTGACGGTAACGATTGGATCCGACGTCTACACCAACGTAGGGGCGACGCCCGACGCTACCAATGTATCGACGACCTGGGGCGGCATCTCCGGTGTCTTAACACTGTCAACAAGTGTATTGGTTTCAGATGGGACCGCGGGTAACTCCGTCGTGTCGGCGACGGCATCATCAATTATGCGACCGTCAGGTCGCGGCAACGTCTCATTGCTTATCGCGACTGATACACTGACAATGTCGTGTCTTCTCGACTCAGTGGCACGTCTTCGTATCAACGCGGTGCCTGAGATTGATGGCGCTTATAATTGCTACCTGGATCCGGTTTCCGCTCGGCAATTGTTTTCGGATCCTGACTTCAAGCAGTTGTTCCAGGGTGCCACCTCAGCGAACCAGGTGTTTCGCAAGGGTATGACAAATGATTTTCTTGGCCTGCGGTTCATGCCGACCACCGAAGTCTTCGTCCAACCGCATCCAATTCTTCCAAATGTGATGATCAGGCGTCCGATAATCTGCGGAGCCGGTGCGCTCATCGAAGGAGATTTCGCGGGAATGGCGGCCCATGATGTCGCGCCTTCAGATTCGATTGTCACGATGGTGAACGGTGTAGCAATGGTAACCCGAGAGCCAATTGATCGTCTTCAGCAAATTATAGCTCAATCCTGGTATTGGATGGGTGGCTTTTGTGCGCCTTCGGACACCACGACTAATCCCACGACCATTCCGACCGCTACAAATGGGTTTTATAAACGAGCAGTTATAGTTGAACACGTAGGCTGAAAAGGCGGAGGTAACGCACCTTGTCGACGGGATCAAGTAACCCTTTTCTGGCGGTAGCAACGGTCGCTTTGCTATCAGGAACCACTTCCAGCAATACTCAACTCGGAGGTAGCGGCGAAGCAGTATTAATCACGAACTCGACTTCCTCTATTGCATACGTCCGACTTGGTTCGGACGCCAGCCTACAGGCGACCATTCCCTCAACCGGGGCGCTGGGGGATACACCGGTTTTACCCAGTAGCAAGGTGCTACTTCGGTGCGGTCCACTGGTTTCGTTTTGCGCCGCCGTTTTAAGTTCTGGTAGCGGATTGGTTCTCTTTACCCGAGGAGACGGATCAAACACGTGATGTCTTTAACGTCTGATGAAAAGATAAATGCCAGACGGCATTGCGGCTACCCGGCGTACGGCAGTCAGCCCTCAGGCTTTTCGTCATGGCGCTTTTTTCAGATTTATGGGTTGCTGGAGTATCGACTCAACAATCTGGCGGATGGCGAAATAAAGGTGATCAGAAACTACCTGGTGACTCTCGCGAGTCTCGAAGAGGCGATTCCACGATCTTCAGAGAGCCTGGATACCGACCGGGCTGCTATCTGGTCCAGGAATCAGAACGAAACTCGTGATCGTGAGAAACTATTTGACGGCTGGCGTACCCGTCTATGCTCGTTCCTGGGAGTTCCACCCGGTCCTGGAATTCGCTCTAATTGTCCAAACGTGATCGTATAGAATGAACGTATCTTATCTCCAGGATCGTCTCGACTGGGGACTCAATCGCGCCGCGAATATTTTGGGCAAGATGACAGACGCGTATAGGCCAGAGGGCTCCTCAACCCCACTCGATCGATCAAATCGGTTTCTTCGGTTGCACGTTGTGTTCAGCCGATGTGATGGGAATTTTGATCAGTCTGTTGGCTATGGAAGCGCATTATGGCGAGGATACTTTGATAGCTCGTATACACGGGTCGGAGATTATCTGGTACAGAATGAGGATATATGGTTTATTGTGTCTCAGCAATCTCTTCTGCCAGTTCTCTGCGTAAAGGCAAATAAGACTATTTCCATCGCGCGCCAGTTAACGCCGGACAACACGACATCAAGCAATTTGGTGCCTCTGGGTTCCACAATCAATGTGATTTCGGAGTGGCCGGTCAGCATGCTAGGCACTGGGACCGAGGGGAGGTCTGCGACCCAGCTCCCAGGCGACACAAGAATTCCAACCGTTACCGCTTTACTTCCCTCAATCCACGGGCAGACTATAGAGCCAGCCGACATTATAACTGACGAATATGGGGCATCTGGGATAGTCGTAGCTACGGAGTTAAGCGATCTTGGTTGGCGCCTTAACGTTCGAAGTGTGACGACGTAATGGCTGATATATCCGATATTGAGAATGCTATCGTCAGCGGAGTCGTGGCGGCATTATATCCGTCCGGCACCTCTAAACCAAGCTGTGTCGGTACCACTTGCAGGATTTATCGAGGATGGCCATCGCCTTCGTCGCTAAACTCAGACCTGGCGGCCGGGATCGTGAATGTGACCGTATTTCCGACAACTACACCAGGTCAAGTACTTGATGTCTATCTAGATAGCTCTCTTACCGCCGCCACGCCTCCGGCTCTGATGGCAACCGTAACAGGGCAAAGCGTCACCCTTTCGGGGGTGGTGCTGCCTGGCCAGATTGTCGGACTCCTCGTTGATGGGACGCCATACATATTTAATGTCGACTCGAGTGATATGATAGAAAATGTCGCGGCAAGCCTGGCGACACTGATATGCGGGGATCGCCTCGCCCTGTCAAACGGCTCCACCGTTACAATTCCTGGTGTTGTGATGCTGACTTCTCGCGTGGTTACGAATGCAATGGTGGAACGGGCGCTGCGACGTCAACGTCGGGAAATACAAGTTAACTGTTGGTGCCCGTCGGTCGTTTTACGCGACCTAGTTAGTACCACGATAGATGTGGCATGTTCTGCTTCGCCTTTTATCGATATATCTGACGGAACAAAGGCACGTGTCCGATATGTTGCTACTCAGGTCTACGATCAATCTCAGAACGCGCTCCTTTACAGGCGCGATCTTTGTTATGATTTTGAATATTCCTCCATAGAATGTGCTACCGCGCCCGTAATGCTGTTTGGAGATCTTGTTCATAACTATATCCGGACGTTCTTGTAAAGGCGCGGGAGGTCAAAAGGCCAATAGACCTTCTACTTACACGTTGGACGGACCATCGGTTAACCAGGTTCCCGACGCGAGACGCCAGGTCTATGGCGTCAGTTACGGTGCTGGACCTCGGCCAGATCGTGGGATCACATTCAGACGGCCTTACGACATAGCCGCTTTCCGAGGCGAGGTCGGTTAAATATTCGGAAGTCTATTTATCATCAAGAGTCACTAAGGTTTAATACTCAATGCCAATCATTCAGGCTGGAACGATCAACAATACCGCGCTAATAGTACCTGACCTCTACGTGGAAATCGTTCCTCCTCAGAATCTGATTTTGAATGGTGTTCCCACCAATATCATAGGGGCGGTGGGTACATCCACATGGGGGCCAATTGGCACTCCGGTCATCCTAAGTTCCATGTTGGATTATGGAGTCAATTTCGGGCCAATCATCCCTAGGAAGTATGACATGGGCACCCAGATTGCTACCGCGGTTCAGCAAGGCGCCCAGAACTTTCGGGCGGTACGGGTGACCGACGGAACTGACACATTTGCTTCGGCCAATGTGCCTGGCTGCGCATCGACGATCACCGCACTGTACACCGGTTCGCTCGGCAATCAGATAACCGTTACAATCCAACCAGGGTCGCAGCTATCGAGCTGGATGCTTATTGTCAGTCTTCCCGGGCTCCAACCAGAAGTTTTTGACAATATTCCAGGAAACAGCGCTGCCTTTTGGATCGCCCTCGCGGCAGCCGTCAACACAGGAGCAGGCGTTAACAGATCGGCGTCGCGCATGATTACCATCCAGCCCAATGGCAACTCCAGCACTCCGACGAACACCTTGATAACCCTGGGATCCGCGACTCATGGCGCCGATGGCGCTTCCGGCGTCACAGGGCTTCAACTAATCGGTCAGGATGGCGCCGCCCGGAGTGGCATGTATGCCCTCAGAGGGCAGGGATGCGGATTAGGGTTGCTCGCTGACGCAGATGACCCGCAGATCTGGTCCAGTCAGGCGCAGTTCGGTCTGGACGAAGGCTTGTATGTAATCCTCACGGGTCCAGCCGGCGATACGATTTCCAACGCGGTCGTTATGAAACAATCCGTTGGGCTTGACAGTTACTCCGCCAAGTTGATGTTCGGTGATTGGCTGTGGTGGTCAGACCAGACAAACGGCCTGATCCGCCTGGTCTCTCCCCAAGGCTTCGTTGCGGGTCGCCTCGCGAATCTATCGCCCGAGCAGTCAAGCCTGAACAAGCCGCTCTATGGGATAATCGGCAGCCAGACTTCCGGTCAACCGCAATCCGGAGAAGCTTCATCGTATTCCACCGCGGATCTGGCGACACTCTTCAGTGCTGGTATCGATGTAATATCAAATCCACAACCAGCCGGGTCGTTCTGGGGCGTCCGGGGCGGAAAAAACTCATCGTCAGACCTGATGATAAATGGAGATAATTACGTAAGATTGACGAACTTTATTTCCCAAACTTTGTCTGCCGGGATGGGGGAATATGTTGGCCAGGTGATTACTGCCGGTTTATTTCAGAATATTCGTGGGACGCTGTTGTCATTCCTACAAAACATGCTGAACCAAGGACTATTGGGCACCACGGATGGAACGGCACCGTTTAGCGTCATATGCGATATCTCGAATAATCCGCTTAGTATGACCGCGCTCGGATATGTCCAGGCAAACGTCCAGATCCGATATCAGGCAATTAATGAGAAGTTTATTGTCAGTCTCGAAGGAGGGCAAACTGTACAGATAACTCAGCAAACGCTGCCAACCAGCCAGCCAGGCCAATAGGAGTACGTCAGTGGGCATTTCTGTTTTTTCGGTCGGGCGTGACACTCAGCTTGTGGTGATTAGCCCCTCCGGCCAAATCACTTTGAGCCATGTCACTGGCTTTGAAAGCCGGCAAGTTACCCAGTCGATTAGAGTAAACCGGTTGGATGGGAATCAACTGGGCATGGAACTACCAAAAGGCTGGGAAGGAAGCTTCGACCTGGAGCGAGGGGACTCGGTTGTTGAAGATTTCATCGCAAATGCCGAGCAGAGCTATTTCAATGGCTCTATGAACGCCACAAGCTCCATGTATCAATATGTATCGGAGGTAGATGGCTCCACTTCAACCTATCAGTATGACTCGGTGGTATTTCACCTGGTGAACGCTGGGCAATGGCGAGGTGACACAGCGGTAAAACAGAAATTGGACTTTTTCGCGTCACGTAGGATGCGGATGTGACTCCTTCCGGTTTGATCATTTCTGCCTCCAGTCTGACATTCGAAACCCAGGATGGCTCCGGCCGAAATCTAAAAGTCCGTCGTATTAATGCACTGGACCGACTGCGCTTGCTAAAAGCCGCGGGACCAGAATTATCCCAAAATGACGCGTGGCTAAATATGGCTGCTCTGACACTATCTGTCGTTGAGTTGAATGGCATTCCCCGACCATTTCCAACAAATGAACGTCAGATAGAAGCAGCTGTTGCCGACCTAGGAGATGAAGGTTTGCAGGCTGTATCTGATGCTTTGGACGAGCATGACAGAGGATCAGGACTGTTCGGTGGATCACCCGAGGGAAACGCCGTGGGCACGCCGATCTAGCCGAATGCCTATATCTTGTCCGGAACGGCGTGCCCTTTGATGTTGCTTTTTCATTGCCTGACCACGATCGATGGCATTTTATTCATTCAATTCAGGGACTTGCGAATATCTTCTGATTCGTAATTGCTCACCCCACGCCGGGCACCACCTCGACGGGTCGTTTGGCTGACAGCACGAACTGGATGGTGTCGTAGACCGACGTGCCATTGGCTTTGGCGGTGCTGACGACCGAGCGGAAAGCGGCATAGGTCTCCGGACCCCACTCGCAGCGGAAGCAGTTGGTCACCTTGCGGAAGATCACACTGGGCCGAAGATGCCGTTCGGATATGTTGTTCGTGAACGGCACATCCCGCCTGGTCATGAACATGAACAGATGCGCCCGGTTGGCGAGCATGCGGTTGCGTAACTTTCGTCCAGGCTCGCCAATTGGGACCGCCTTGATGATCCGGTCGAGCCGGCGTTCGAGGTCGTACAAATATTGCCTCAGGGTCGTGTCCTTCAGCGTCTCTCGCCGTTGTCCCATCGCGATGGCACGCAACAACAGCTTCCTGAACGGCGCGCTGAAGGCGGTATCGCCGCATTCAATTGCATATTTGGCGTCGCGGAGCAGACGCGCGAGGCACACCTGCCATTCAACACCGTGGCCCTTTTGGCTGCCCAGCATATCGGAGACCCACACCTCGGGCCGGATTTCGCCGAACAGCGCCGTCACCACGGCCTTGCCGCGGCTGGGTTTGATCACATGCAGCACGGCCACGGTGGTGACGAACACCCATTCCCACCAGTTCTTCCGGTTCACCCGCGCCGAGGTCTCGTCGGAGCAGACCACCGGGCTGGCGAGCACCACTTTCTCAATCGTCGAGGCGGCATCAAGCAGCGGTTCGCGAGAGCGGGCCAGGATGTTGCTGATTGCCCCCTCACTGATCGAGAGACCAAAGAGTTCGTCCATCAACGTGGCCAGCCGCTCCATGCCGATGGCATGGGCGTAGT
>Ga0182030_10012532_pt1 | contig 16967 bp, 17 predicted proteins | sample 812S3MmetaG_FD_121299 | JGI IMG/M metagenome (GOLD analysis project Ga0182030, IMG submission 121299) | Permafrost microbial communities from Stordalen Mire, Sweden - 812S3M metaG (Illumina Assembly) | ecosystem: Environmental > Terrestrial > Soil > Wetlands > Permafrost | place: Sweden...
GACTTGCTGACTTGCTGACTTGCTGACTTGCTGACTTGCTGACTTGCTGACTTGCTGACTTGCTGACTTGCTGACTTGCTGACTTGCTGACTTGCTGACTTGCGACGCGCATCATGCGGCGGGCAGCCGGCGTGCACGGCGGCCGTCGGCGCCAGCGGCGGCGGCAAGGGCGGCCGGACCCGGACACGTCGACTTTCTCGCAAGTCAAACAAGGCGCCGCCTGACCGTGACGTCAGGTTTGCGTGTCGAGTCTGGCTGCGCCTCCGGGTCCCTTAGCTGCACACTTCGGAAAACCAGGTCGTTTGAGAAAGCCGATCAGGCCCGATGTCCGCTGTTACCAATAACAGACATGCACAACTCACTTAGTTTTAGAGTTTTTTCGGTCGCAGCGAATTGGACTGGATGAACGCAAAGGCCACCACAGCGCCCACGAGCTCGGCGCTACCGCCGAAAAGCATCGCAGCGCGCAGCCCCGACAAAAAGCCACCGCCCGCCACCGCATGCTGGCCAGCAAATGAGGCGAACAGCCCACCGAGGATTGCAATTCCAAATGTTGCGCCGATCATACGCGCGGTGTTGAGCAGGCCGGATGCCGTGCCTGAACGAGATAGCGGCACGCTGGCAATCGCAACGCCGTTGACCGGGCTGGTATTGAGGCCGAGGCCGACGCCGACGATCAGAAGCGCGCCGCCGATCAGCCATGTACTGGTGCTTTCGCCGACGAACGCGAGCAAGATCGCACCGATGCCCATGCAAACCATACCGGCTGTCATAATCAGTCGTGGGCCAATGGAATTCGTCATATGCCCGCTAAGTTGCGAAACCAGCACGAAACTAATCGACATCGGTAACATCTGAAGTCCCGCTAGAAACGGACTGTCACTACGTATGGTCTGGAAGTATAGTGGGATCAGGAATAGCAACGCGTACATGCCGAACGTCATCAGCGCGGCGATCGAAAGCGCGGACGAAAACACCCGGTTGCCGAAGAGGTCGAGCGGGACCATGGCGCCTTCCAGCCGCTTCTCGACCAGAAAGAAGGCGGCGCCAGCGGCCAACCCTAGCGCGGCGATGGCCATGATCGGCAGCGAGGTCCAGCCCCAATGCGACCCCTCGATTGCCGCAAAAGCGAGGCCGCCAATAGCTACGATGGCAAGTGCTTGGCCGGGAAGATCGGGCTTGCGGCCACGCGGCGAGGAGCTTTCGGCTACGGCGGCATAAGTCAAGATCAACGCGGCGGCGCATGCCGGCAGGATCAGAAAGAAGATACTACGCCAGCCAGCGCTGTCGACGAGAAAGCCCCCGAGTGTCGGACCGATGATGAAAGCGAGTCCGTTGCAACTGGCCCAGATTCCAAGCGCGTGCGCGCGCGATTTTCCTTCGGGATAGACAAGCGTGAGTAGCACGAGTGACATCGGCAGTTCGAGCGCCGCGCCAAGCCCGCTGATGGCGCGACCGGTGATTAGGATTGCACTATTGGGTGCGAGCGCACAGACAATGGTGCCAAGCGTGAACAAGGCAATGCCAAAGACGAAGATACGACGGCGACCATAGAGGTCACCGAGCGTGCCGCCTGTGAGGAGCAAGGTCGCGTAAACCAGATTATAGACGTCGATGACCCATTGCATCTCGCTCACGCCGGAGCCGAGATCCGCGCCAATGCTTTTCACGGCGAGACTGACGACGGATGTATCCACTTGCGCGATCAGCACGCCGAGCGAAGTCGCGATAAGAACAAGGATGGGATGCGTGATAAGCCGCAGTTTGGCGAGCGTTGCGGCTAATATCATGTTGTCCTCCGGGGGCAATCCCGACATAGGGACAAATGTTCCGCATACCCACCCGATTCCTGCGTATACGCATATTAATTGGCGTACTCGAAAGTCTGCTTTTCACCCATTAGCGAACACCGCAACTGTGGCTCGGCTACCCGCAACGTTCCTTGGGCGCAAGTATTATTCCCTTTTAGGCCGCGCACTCATAAATCGAGGTTGGTGGGCAACAGGTGGTCGATGTCCGCGTTGCACCGTTAGCGACCAGAATGTTGCGGTGCCGCGATTATCACGCAAACGGTGATAATTAATCGTTCGTGCGGTGAGGATACAGTGCGGGAGTTGTGAGTTATCGATGCATCCAAGCGAACGGAGAAGTATCATGATAAACACACCTACAACCGCAGCCAAACCTGTTCAGCAAGCGATTACTGGTGAAGAGGAGATTGGTGATCTTTCGCAGCCTGAACAGGCACTTGCCCAATTTTACAAGGGCTTCAATACCCGAAATTTGGATTTGATCGATGCCAATTTTGCGCTAACCGACGAAGTCGTGATCGATAATCCGCTGGGTGGAATTCGGCGCGGACGTGAGCAGCCTCATCTCATGTACGACAAGATATTTAAAAGCCCGGCGGATATGAAAGTCGAATTCTGGGACTACACCATCAATCGGATCGGTGAAGTATTTTTGGCCGTGGGCCGCGAGCGCGGAAGCTATGTCGCAGACGGAGCAAGAAAGGACATCTCCATTCGTACCAGCCGCTTTTTCCGACTTTATGACGGCATTTGGCGTCAGATCCATCATCATGGATCAATCGAAGATGCACAAATGCTCGCCTCCATTCAGCAGGCGGTTCGCTGAGTTGTGGCCGAGCACTCCCTCTGTCAGAAACCGGCGTACTGCAGGAGTGCGCCCCGGGCCGACCTTTGTTCGCTCTTACTCAATAGCGCCCTTGGCGCTGCAATGCAGCGATTGGTCGCTACGTGCCATTCGCGACCGACGTACCGCAGTAAACCGCAAATAGTCGCCGGCTATTCTTAGGCAGCCTTCGCAAACTCCGCCTGTACGGACTTTTCGAAAGCCAGCAGCTTCTGCACACTCGCACGAGTTTTCATACGCTCGAAGTGCGCCGTGCAGTTCTTGAACTGCGACATGTCGATATCGAATAGAGCTCCGCGGCGGAAGCACCAGAAGAAATGCGAATCCGGTGCAGTAAAGTGTTCGAAAAAGTACTCGCGGCCAGCCAACATCTCGTCGGCAAGCTTGTAATTCTCGAACAGGTGAGACTTGGCTATTCTGAACACATGCTCCTCGGTGCCCGGCACATCGCATACGCCAATCGGCGAGTTCATACGAGTCAAGTAGGGATGGATTCCAGAAGAGCACCACGATAGCAGCGACACGGCTTGCAGGCGCTGCCACGGGTCTTTCGGAAATAGGTTGGAATTTGGGAAGGTCATGTCGATCCACTGCTGGATCGCCACGTTCTCGCTCAGTGTGTTTCCATCGACGACGAGGAGCGGCACTTTATGCTTGGGATTGATCTTCAGATACTCAGGCGACTTCTGCTGGCCCTTTCGCAGATTGATGGTGCGTACTTCGAAGTCGGCGCCGGCTTCGGTGAGAGTGATGTAGGGCGCCAGCGAGCAGGCGATCGGCGCATAGTATAGAACAATGTCCATAGTAGTCCCCTAAAAGAACATGGTCGCGTTAATTCGATGCTCGCACGAACGGTCAGGAATCAGGCCCCGGAAATCAGATCCCGCTAAACCAGTTGAATCCTTCCTTGCCGTAGTAGGTTTCCGGGAAGTCGTTTGTGACCTCCATAGATACAATCCATTTCGCATTCTTGAAGCCAAGCTTCGTCGACGTTCGCAAGCGGATCGGAAATCCGAACGGATCGGTAATCGGCTCTCGCGCATATTTGGTGGCGAGAATGGTCTGTGGATGCAGGGCCGTCGGCATGTCCAGGCTCTCGGTGTAACCATCGGCGCAGCGGAAGGCGATGTACTTGGCCGTTGTGTCGGCGCCAATCCGCTCGAGAAACTGACGCAAATTGGGGCCGGACCACTGACCGATGTAGTCCCAACCCTCGACGCAGATGTGGCGGATAATTAGCTCCTGTTCGGGCAGCGCGTAGATATCGCGAACAGACCAAGGCTTTTTGTGTTCAATGCGGCCGGCCAACTCTAGCTTCCAACTAGCGCCATCGACCGGTTTGACGTCCTCAACGTCATAATGCGCGTTGTAGCGGGGCGGTATCACGACCTGCGACTCTGTATAGGTCGGAGCGAGATGGTTCGGTCTGAAAATTGCGCCTTGAACCTTGTCGTTCCAGCTCGACACGGCCCGCAGCGCCGTCTGCACCTGAGCGTCCTCGCTGACGTCGCAGCCTGTTAGGAATGTCAGCGCGCCGAGACTCAGGCCGCCGCGCAGAATCTTGCGCCGGTCGATTTGCTCAACTAGCCGCCGGTTCTCCTTGAAAACATCCTGGCCGGCGGTCCGTTTCGGCCTGAAGATCGAACGCGACGGCGTACGCAACGTCATGATGCTCTCCGAGCCTTGATTGAAAAGGTTGTGGGCTGATTGTCATCGATAGCAGGACCACCCGTCAGCATGGCGACCAGGGTCTGCGGCACCAGTAGCGCCAGTGCAATGTGCACGACCAGAAAGCCGACGATGGCAGACATCGACAGGAAATGCACAAGCCGTGCAGTCTGGAAGCTGCCGAACAGCGTGAGCAACTCGGAGAACTGAATCGGCTTCCAGATGGAGAGACCCGAAATAACCATCAAAATGCCTGCACAGATGACGCCGATGTACAGAAGCTTCTGCACGGTGTTGTATTTGGTCGGGTCATCGTGAGACAGACGGAAGCTCAAGGCGTCCTTAATTGTGGCCATCAATTCACCCCAGCGCACGGGCAACAGCATGCGGCGGAAGCGTCCAGTGGCGAGACCGTAAAAGAGATAGGCGAGACCGTTTATCGCGAATATCCACATGCCGAAAAAATGCCATTGCAAGCCATACTGCGCCCATTTGCCTATAGTGAGAAAATCCGGAAAATGAAGCCAACCGAAAATGACCTCGTCGTTATAGATTTTCCAGCCGCTGCCGATCATGATGAAAATAGCGACGGCATTGATCCAATGCATGATGCGAAGCGGAAGCGGATGAAGTTTGCGCAGGCGATGTCGCGAGGCAACAACGTCAGCCGACATGTGGATAGTCCCCATCTGGCGCAGCGAATTCCGCGCGTTCGCGACGCAAGGTTATGAACATACTCAAGTGAAAATCAACGGTTTTCCGGTCATATTCCCGTGCGTAAGTCGTGATCGCGCCACCGGCGCAAATCATGCAATACTGCCGAGAAACAGTGACGAGCGGAGGAATTAGATGCGTAGGCTGGTCATTGGATTTGCGCTGCTGGCGTGGGCCTTAATGCAAAACTTTGCGGCCCACGCGGCGCCGCCGGTGGTTGCCCAGCAACAAGTAAAGGAAAATGCCAACGAAGAGGAATCGCCCGAGGTCAAGATGGCCAAGAGATTTCCGCAGAACGTGCGGGTCCGGCACCTGATCGGCCTACCGATGCTAGACGAAAACGACGTAACACTTGGCCTTATTCAAAAAGTCGTACGCACGCCGGAAGGCAAGATCAAGCTGATTGTGAAATACAGCAAATGGTTCGGGTGGTTCGGGCGTCCGGTGGCGGTGCCAATCGAGGTGGTCGCCATCCTTGCGCTCCAGGTCGATGCGGTCGATATGCCACGCGAAGATTTCGAGTCAGAACCAACCTGGACACCCGGCAAAGATACCGTCATCGGCGACGACGAGACCATTCGTATTGCACTGGCGCGACGCTGATCAGTCGTCCGGCGCGCCGATGCTGCGGTATATTTTCCACTGGTGCGGCTTTTCCTCGACCAACTTGTATATGGCGCTATTTGCGAAAGGATCATTCGCCCAAGCCGGATCTTCTGCGGTCAGCACGGCGACCCGGCACTGATAGCGCGTCGCCAGTTGGCGGACGTCGCCGTCAGTTCCCTTGCCGACGAAAACCCGCGTGAACAGCCCGTCGATGTCGTTGATGCGACCAGGCGATAGCGTTGTGAATGGCGCAGCGTATCCCTCGCCGGCGTAGCAGGAGCGCCTGTTGGCGAGTAGCGCCCATGATATGTTAATGGCCCACGGCGTCATATACTCCATGAATTCTGGATTATTGGCGATGCGCTCGCTCGGTCCGGCATATTTGCGCAAGGCCTCCCACATCGCGGGCGTCGTCGCGAAGAGGCGGTCCGATGCCGAAGGCGAGCCATAGATGTTGGCCGCGGCGATCTGAAACGACCGCGGCAATGCCAAGACCAATAGCATTAGGGTCATTGCGGCAGCCACCGGCGCCGGTACCGCTAGCCATCGCGCCAGCCCGGCGGCAGCAAAGATCGTCAGGATAAGCACGCCGGGAATAATCGCGCGCCAGCCTAGATCATTGTTCTCGGTAAATGTGATTGTGAAAAATCCGGCGATTAGCAGACTGACGAAGGCCAGGGCCGCGAAAGCCCAACTCACCCGCACCTGGTCGTCCGGTGCTGATCCTGCGCGCAGGCAGCCGATTAGCGAAAAAAGCCCAGGAAGATAGATCGCCGGGAATTCGATCATGAGCAGGACGAGCCAGTAACCCGGTACATCCAGAATTCGGCGCCAGGTCTCCGGCACGCCGTCGGCGAATACCTCGAGGGGCTGAAATTCGATCAGACTTTCGCCGCCCCGCGCCGCGGAAGCCGCGACTTGGTCTCGCAGGAACGGGAACGCAAGGGTGATCGTAATCAAGCCTGCGACTGCGCAGGATATTAAAAATCGCAATCGCTCGGCTCGCGGACAGCCCGCGAACAAGATCGCCGCGATTAGGGGCGCCGCCGCGCCGAAAACAAAGCCGCCAGCCCAGGTTGAACTCTCGAAGCCGGCAGCTCCAAGCAGCCCGAGGGTGACGACGGCAATCGCGGAAGGTTGCCACGCCAGTCGCGTCAGCAAATATGCCGATAGTAAGACACAGCCGGACGACATGACGTGCTGAGGCGCCCATGTCGATTGAAACAGCCACCCGGCTAAGCCCGTCGACGGCAACATATAGGCGTAGAGCGTTTCCGGCCGCAAAAGAAATTCAGCGACTGGATGGATCGATGCGGCGAAGGCGAGCAGCACTGCGAAATAGGCTGCGGACGCGCGTCCGCCTATCCAGACCGCGAAACCCATCATAAGGGAGAGCGTGGAAAAGGCCGTAAACGCCGTCAGCGCGATATCCGACGTCCAACCGCCGACGCCGAATAAGAGGGCAAGTTCAGCGGCACTGAAATGCCAAAGGTAATAATACACCAACCGCGTCTCGTGTCCGGCTTCGCCAAAAAACGGATTTCCGGGCGGCAGTCCGAGCCGGACCATGTCATCGATCATGGCGACCTTCGAATGGTCGAAGATCGGCCCGCTCAGCGCGACGGCATCGGCCGATAGTTTCGGGAAAATAGCAATCGCGACGACTGCGGCGAGCCCCGCTGCCAAGCCGTAAGCCAGCACCGGAATTCGGATATTGGGCATGCTGTCGTCGGCCGGCGCCGGCAACCGAAGTGAGAGCGCCGCGACGGTCAGGACCGCGAATGAACACATCGCGGTGGTTTCCTGTGTAAATCCTACGGCGCGATAGAGCGGCAACGCAATCGCGCTGTGCAGGGCCCATCCGAGGACCGGTGCGATAGGAATGGCGAGGACGGAGGGTGCCAGCCATCGACCGACTGCCCAGCCGACGGCGGTCCAATAGAACATCGCCGCGAGCCCGCAAACGAGAACCTGGATACTCGTCGGCATCATGTCCGAAATCGGCCTACTGGTTAAGCATTGTAACTAGCCATATGGTTTTATCGGTCCCATTTGCTTTATTCCAGCGTGGACCAGCGGCAACATTTATCCGCTTTTCTTGGTTGGAGCCTGCGAAAACGCTCACAGCTTCTTGATGTTGGCTTGATTATTTGACCTGTTAGCGTCATGGGACGATCTAGTATCGAATCTGGTGCGTATCACCTAAACCGGAGCATGTTTGTCGCTTAACGACTGCTTCCGGGAAACGCTTTAATTGCTGTCAAGTTAGCAAATTACATGGACGACCAGACTAAGCCCCGCTTCTCCGCAGCGACCGTTGTCGCTCAGGCGCTTGGCGTCCACGACCCTCTGACGAAGGGAATCGTTCCCCCTATCCACATGTCGGCAACCTATCTGCGGGACCCCGATAATGGCTACAGGGCCGGTTACGTCTATGGTCGCACCGACAACGTCTCGGTCGAACAAGCGCAAAACGTAATCGCGGCCCTTGAGGGCGCCGATGAAGCTTTGCTATTCGGTTCGGGCATGGCGGCCGCGACGACCGTATTGCTGGCGCTCGAAAAACCGACCCACATCGTCGCCTCCCAGGTTATGTACTGGGGATTCCGCTCTTGGCTTCGCGAGATCGGGCGTTATGGGCATAGCGTGACTTTTGTTGAAACCTCCGACCTGAACGCCGTCCGCGCGGCGATCCGTCCCGGTGAGACCGGCTTGTTCTGGATCGAGACGCCCAGTAACCCGTTGTGGTCGGTCACAGATATTGCTGCAATCGCTGACATCGCGCACATCTGCGGCGCCCTGTTGTGTGTCGATTCAACGGTTGCGACGCCGGTCTTTACACGTCCCCTCTCGCTCGGCGCCGATATCGTTATGCATTCGGCGACAAAGTATCTGAACGGTCATTCGGACGTCGTTGCTGGTGCGCTCGCGACTTCAAACCGGGGCGAGCTCTGGGTGCGTATCCGCAAAATGCGAGGTCAGCACGGCAGTGCGCTTGGACCATTTGAAGCGTGGCTGCTGATGCGAGGCATGCGAACGCTCGACGTTCGCGTCAAGGCGCAGGCCAAAAGTGCCTCTGCGCTGGCTCACAAGCTTGTTGGCCATCCGGCCGTCGAGCGTGTTCTCTATCCAGGTCTTGAAAATCATCCCGGCTACAAGGTTGCCGTGCGTCAAATGACCGAAGGCTTTGGTGGCATGTTCTCCGTCCAGATTAGGCGCGGCGAACAGGCAGCTGTCGGCGTGGCGTCCCGTGTGGAATTGTGGAAGCGGGCAACGTCGCTGGGCGGGGTCGAAAGTCTGATCGAACATCGCTCGTCGATAGAAGGTGAAGGCTCACCGTGCCCCTGTAACCTGCTGCGATTCTCGGTCGGCCTGGAAAATGCTGATGAATTGTTTTTAGATCTGTCGAGCGCACTCACGGGCGCTATTTGAGACTCGGCGCTGCCGTTAGGATGCCTTAGGATATTGCATGGCGAACACGGTAGCAGTCGCAATTATCTGCAAGACGCCGATGGCGGGGAAGTCGAAGACGAGATTGTCACCTCCGCTGCGGCCCGAAGAATGTGCCGCCTTGTCGGCCTGCTTCATTCGCGACCTATCCCGCACCATCCAGTCGCTCGCGGACGAAGGTGACGTTGCCGGTTATGCTGTTTACACGCCCTTGGGCACCGAGGCCGCTTTGCGACAACTGCTGCCGTCGCCCTTTGCATTGACTCTCCAGGGCGAAGGCGATTTCGGCGAACGCTTGCTGAAGGGAACGGCTGACCTCCTGGCCAACGGCCACGAAGGCGCCATTCTAGTCAACTCGGATTCACCGACTTTACCGAAATCGATATTGCGGGAAGCGGTCGACGCTGTTCGCCGAGGCGACAATGTGACTTTGAGCCCGGCGGTCGACGGGGGCTACACTTTGATCGGCCTTTCAAGGCCTCATGCCCGGTTGTTCTCGGATATTCCTTGGAGCACCAGCGCGGTTTACCCGTTAACGCTGGCTCGAGCGCGCGAAATTGGATTGCCGGTCATGACCGTTCGGGGTTGGTACGATGTCGACGATGCGGCGTCGTTTCGAATGCTGGAAGATGAGTTGTTCGGCGGTGCGCCGGCCAAAAGCGTCGTCGGGGCGGACGCGCCCGCTACCCGGCAATTCCTTCGCGAACGTAAAACCGCGGCCGCGGTATAACTCGATCATGCAATTTCCCGAAGGCGAACGAACTGTCTCCGTTGTAATCCCGTGCCTCAATGAGGAAAAACCTATAGCTGACGTCGTGCGCGAGGTGCTGGCCCAAGGCGTCGATGAGGTCGTGGTGGTAGATAACGGGTCGACGGATGCGACGTCGAAACAGGCGGCTGATGCAGGTGCCGTTGTCGTAAAACAGCCGCAACGAGGCTACGGGCGAGCCTGCGCAAAAGGTCTGAGCGCCGTTCGTCTAGACACAGAAATCGTTTGTTTTCTTGATGGCGACGGCAGCGATGTCCCGGCATACATGATGGACGTGGTCGGTCCGGTCGTGCGCGATGAAGCCGATTTCGTGATGGGTTCGCGGCTGCGGGGCAACCGCGAAACGGGTAGTATGACGCCGCAACAAGTTTTGGCAGGCTGGCTTGCTGGCCAGTTGCTGCGGCTCACTTATGGGGTCAAATTTACGGACATGTCGCCATTCCGGGCAATGCGCGCAGATCGCCTCCGCGCGTTGGGGATGCAGGAGCAGACATACGGCTGGAATCTCGAAATGCAGATGCGCACGGCGGCCCGCGGCCTGCGCATTCTTGAAGTGCCGGTGGACCATCGCTGCCGTCGCGGGGGCGTATCGAAAGTCTCAGGCAATGTGATCGCCGGCATTCAAGCCGGATGGAAGATATTGACGACCTTTCTCCGACTTGCCGCCTTGCTTCGGCAAGACGCGCCGCGGTCGCCAGCGGCTCGCGCAAAGGAAACGTGACGATGCGCATCCTCCTTACCGGCGGCGCAGGGTTTATTGGCCGCCACGTACAGCGCGAGTTGCTTAGGCGCGGCCACGAAGTTCGTGTGCTCGATTCGCTACGTCCCGATGTCCATAAAAATGGCAAGACAGGTGCGATGGAAGGTGCGGAGCTGATCGTGGGCGATGTCCGCGACGCCGCAGTAGTCGATCGCACCCTCCTTCGCGTCGATGCCGTACTGCATCTGGCCGCCAAAGTCGGGCTTGGGGTCGATGTCGGCGACCTTCCGGATTATGCGTCGTCCAACGACACCGGGACAGCCGAACTCCTGGCCGGCATGGCGCGTGCCGGCGTCAAAAGGCTGACGCTGGCCAGTTCAATGGTGGTGTACGGCGAGGGTTATGCCCTTTGTCCGGAGCACGGCCCGGTCCGTCCAGCGCCCCGTGTTGAAACCGAGCTAGCGCGCGGAAACTTTGAGCCGCCCTGCCCGATCTGCAACCGTCCATTGAATACAAAACTCGTCGATGAAGAGACGCCGCTTGACCCGCGCAACGCCTATGCCACCAGCAAAGTCGCGCAGGAGTTCTATGCGTCCAACTGGGCGCGGGTGACTGGCGGTTCCGTTGCCGCGCTGCGCTATCACAACGTCTATGGTCCAGGTATGCCGAGAGACACGCCTTACGCCGGTGTTGCTGCGATCTTTACCTCGGCGCTCCGACGGGGCGATGCGCCTCGGGTGTTCGAGGATGGCCGTCAGCGCCGAGATTTCGTGCACGTACGCGACGTAGCAGCGGCAACTGTACTTGCGTGTGAAAAGCATACGATTGGAGTACGTGCTTTCAACGTTGGCTCTGGCACACCGCGCACAGTCGGCGAAATGGCGACGGCTTTGGCAAATGCACTGAAAGGTCCATTGCCGGTTGTCACTGGCCAATATCGGCTCGGCGACGTTCGCCACATCACGGCAGATTCTTCGCGGCTCAAGGAAGAGCTGGACTGGTATCCCAACGTAAATTTCGAGGAGGGCATGGGGGAACTTGCGCACCAATAGCAGTTCGTAAAGAACGCCGACCTATTTGTCGGTCGCGGCGAGCGGCTGCACCAGCCTATAGCAACGTTGCACAAAGCGACGCGTCTAAACGTAATTGGCGAAATTGTTCTCCGCCTGGGGCCGTTGAAGTGTTGAATGTTTTCGTATCGACCGGCGGCTTACCCACACATCCACCCACAAACGGTCGCGACGTTGGGGGCAAGCGGTAGCAATAAGACCCGTGCGGGATCGGCAGGCGATGTCGATCAATGTCCGCTCTTATCAATAGCCGACAAACTCCGCCGCTTTGGGTTTGGCCGCAAAGTGCCAATCGCCTTTTTTTATTTCATAGGCCTAGCCACGCACTTTTAGAAGTGCGGTGGAGCGCCAGCCCGGCAACCCGCGCGCTCAAGATTAGTACCATCGTGTTGAGAGCTAGCGGGGATAAAGCGATATTGTTTTGGCCACCGAATCGGCAACATGCTCCTTGGTGATCACGCCGCGAATTTGGCTAGGCCGTGGAATCGTGCGTTTGTTCGGGACATCAACCACCAGCGCCATTGTCACGCCCCGCCGGGACATCCTGCGGATTACATCGAAGACGGCATCTCCTTCCTGCACAATGGTAAAGTCCTTGCGCGCGACATCGCCCAAGGTGACACCTGTTTGCGTACGGGCAAACGGCTGGCGAATGCCAGTATTGATCCGGACTACTCCGAATATTCGGTTGCTGCGCGTCACTACAACGTGCCGGACGGCTCCTTTGTTCTCGGGTAGCAGCAAAAATTCATCAAACGACATCTCTGCCGGCAAAATCGGCACGTCGGTTTCCATCACGTCCTTAGCGCTTTGAACCAGGAACATGTTGGCATGCAGACCGCGCGGCACCGGATGGCCACGGCGGATGAGCTTAAGCGTATAGATGTTCTCGCGCGACAACAGGCGCCGGGTGGCGAGGCTCGCGCCGACCGCCAGGATCATCGGTAGCACGATGTTATAGTCGCGTGTCATCTCGAAGATCATCGTTACGGCTGTCATGGCCGCTCCGGTAGCGCCGCCGACCATCGCGCCCATCCCCACCATAGCGAAGGCAGGCACATTTACTGGCACATGGAGGAATTGCACCAGCAGGCCGGCGAAGGCACCCCCCAACGTTGCTCCCATGTATAGCGACGGCGAAAACACGCCACCGGAAGAACCAGAACCGAGACTGGTCGAAGTTGCGGCGAGTTTCCCGACAAATAGCAACGCCAAAAGCCCCGCACCGGCAAGCTGGCCGTTCAGGATCGCTTGGATCGTCGCATAGCCGACACCCTCCACGTAGTAATGACCGAAATAGTGGAAAAGCAAAAACATCAAGATGCCGACGAGCAACATACCAATCATATGCCTGAGGTAACGCCCGGGAATCTTGTCGAACGCATCTTCCACCAAGTGCAGGCCGTTGATGAAAACAGCGGCGGCCACTCCCGTGAGGACGCCGAGTACGATGTAGAGCAGCAGCGTGAAGGCGCCGGCACTAAGGCTGTTGGGCAGTGGGATCATCTCAGGCACGGAAAACGCGGGGTCGGGGCCAAAAAACAGCCGACCAAGAAATGTTGCCACGCCCGTCGCAGTGGCGACCGGCAGGAAGGTGTTCACACTCACTTCCGGCAGCATCAATTCGGTGACAAACAATACGCCGCCCAGCGGCGTGTTGAAGGTCGCGGCGATGCCCGCACCAGCGCCTGCGGCGACTAAAACGATGCGCTGGGCCGGCGTAACTTTGAGAATCTGCCCAAACGTGGAGCCCAGCGCGGAGCCGATCTGGATGATTGGTCCTTCGCGGCCAACCGCCGCGCCGGTACCAATGGCGACCGCCGACGCGATTGATTTGACCGCAGCCACCACCGGGCGGATCACGCCGCCCTTATAGTAGATCGCATCCATGACTTCGGGGACGCCGTGGCCCTTCGCTTCCGGCGCGAAATTCGACACGATGAAGGTGACAATAATACCACCCACGATTGGGACGAGGATAACGGCGGCGCCCCACGGGCTTCCCGGTGTGAACAGGCTCGAATCGTAATTGAGAGAGAATGTCTTCAAAAAGAACAAATTATGGATGGCGCTAATCATCACCCGAAAGACCAGCGCGCCCACTCCGGTTATGACGCCGACGATTGCAGCCAGGGCACACAGTGCGGCAAGTCCGAGCCGAGAGGCACTAAGGACGGTTGGCTGCAATAAGGGAGTTTTCGGCACGACGGGGGCTTCGATACTGCAACTTGAGAAAGCACGCTGGTGGACCTCATATATAACGATCCTGGCCGAAGATTGGAACAAGAAGACTTGCTTTATTTAGACATGTAGAGGGGTGAAGGCGTGCTCGAACAATTCCATGACGCTCTTTGGGTCGCTGAGGGAGAGATTGTCAGCTTCTTTGGCATTGCCTATCCCACGCGTGCGGTCGTCGCTCGATTGGAGAACGGCGATCTATGGGTATGGTCGCCAGTCAAGCTAACCGCGGACCTGCGCACCGAAGTGGATCGTCTGGGCCCTGTCCGGCACCTCGTAAGCCCTAACAAACTCCATCACCTCTATCTGCAGGATTGGAAAGCATCCTATCCCGAGGCGCAGTTGTGGGGGCCGCAATCGACGATCAAGAAGCGGCCCGACCTCACCTTCCGCGAAGCGCTGAAGGACAGCCCGCCGCTCGAATGGCTTCCCGATATCGACCTAGCTTGGTTCCGCGGCTCGTTTGCGATGGATGAGATCGTCTTTCTTCACCGCCCCTCAGGCACGGCAATATATGAAGTAATTTAAATTTAAGGAGGTCGATTATGTCTGGTTCATGCTGTGGCGGCTCTTCCAAATCCGAGTCCACAAAAGTCACGGCGACGTCTGCGCCGAAGACGATCGAGGCGGCCCCTGAGCAGGCGACGCCGAAATCTAGTAAGAGCGAGTGCTGCAATGACAGCCCGGCAAAGAGTGAAAAGCACGGCTGCGGTTGTTAGATAAGCGTCGCCCGTTTTTATAAGAGGCCGCCGCCGTCGGCGGCTTTTTGCGTTGCCGTCTACTACATTATTAGATTGCAGCGATAACGCGCTTCAGCTTGCCGGTGACGGATTCAGCGATCGTTTGGAGCGTCGGATTGCCAACATGCTCCATCGATATTGCTGGGTTGATGGCGGCTACCTCGATCTGGCCACCTCCGAGGTCCTGCACGATGACATTACACGGCAGCATCGTTCCGATCTTGTCATCAGCAGTTAACGCCCGATGCGCCAGCGGCGGATTACACGCGCCGAGTATCCGATAATCTCGGAAATCGAGATCAAGCTTTTTCTTCATCGTTGCTTTGACATCGATTTCGGTCAGTACGCCAAAGCCCTCGGCTTTGAGCGCCTCGATGACGCGCTCCACCGTGGCGGGGAAGCTCCCGTTCACGGTCTTCGCGATGTAATACTTCATCTGAATACCTCAGCAGAGCCGGGAGCTTTCAGGTTCTTTCGCGCCACGATGCGGGTCAGGTACTACGGCGACGGAAGGCAACAACGGCGATTCCGAGAACGACTAGTGCGAGCACAAGCACACCGACGCCTCCGAAGCCGCCCATTCCGTAACCCATGCCCCATCCCCAACCGCCGCCCATCATGCCGCCGCCTTGACCGGGGCCATAGGGCTGTGCCTCGGCAACAGTCGAGAGACTCAAAGTTACGAGTGCGAACACGGCGAGTAGGCGCGATGCGGTTGTGTGTTTTGACGACATGATAAGCCTCCTGAAAAAATTGGGGCCGCGATTACTACGCGGCCCCTAAAAGGCTCGGAACGCTTTGCCAATCGGTGACTGGGGCCGGGGGGAGGCTTGCGCCACAATTCAGCAATCCGAACTGATTATGCAATTCACAGCAACCGCTTTTGTTCCAAGGCGCACTAGCATTCTTTCAGTTCAGGAAGGCGGTCTACGCTGACTGAGGAGAAAAAAGGGGATCTTGAGATTGATGACGAATTCAAATTTGGTGGCATGCATCACCGGCAGAGCGGCGGACTTTTCACCCTGCGACGAGCATCGACTGGGGCACAGCGTCGGCACATGGACGTTTGGTCTTGACCGCATCGATCGAAAATGCCCTGAGCGGATATTCGAATTCTACGATACCAGTTGCTCGCAGCCGATGGAACAAACAGACCCGGTGGAGCCTTGTAAGTCACGACATTATAGTCTGAGGTCTTTAGGGGATTTGTCATGGCTTTAATCCAAAGCGTTTCGTTCCGCGTTCTCGCCTTATCTGTACTCGCAACTTTAAGCCTCGCGACTGTTGCGGAGGCACAGATATCCAGTCGGATGTGCTCAGGTGATCGTCTGTCGAAAATGATGACTATGGTTGGTGGAATGCCTGACGGCCCGCACAAGTGGGCGATGTACAAGTACTTAGCGATTTTAAACACCGCAATGTCCAAAGACGGGTTTCGCGGATGCGAAATGACAATGAAAAATATGTATCGGCTTCATCATATGCCTCATATTGATATGCATCATATGGGTAATTAGCGAACAAACCATTTTAACGTGAACGGCTCTCACGGCGGACAGTCACGAGCCTTCGTAGATTCTTAGTCTGCTAAAGATACGCAGTTGGCCTCAGCGCAAGAAAAATCGAGCACTTAGCCACTAGCCGCGGGGCGGCCCCGGTGGGAAGCCGAACAGGTTTTCCGGCCGGGCAAATCCCGTCGCGCCGTAAACCGCGTTAAAAAACTCCAGCAGAACGGCAATCACCGCAGCATCGCTAGCGTCGGGGAGTGGCGCGTGCTTGGTCGTTTTTGATTTCCGGAAGCGGATAACGTCGGCGTTGAGTCATTCGCGCGATTCACAACTTTGACTGTGTTCAGAACTTAATTGGCCTCGAAGGAGGGATACTTCGCCGATCGCCCACTTGTTCCCAATTTACCGGCACTTTCGCGAACGCAAGCGACGCCGTTGGTACTCTACCGGTACTTCCACTGGTACATTGCAGCTGAGTCCGGCAACGCGCAAGTGCCGCGTGGCGCGGCCTTAGCGATTTTTATGCCGCCGGTTAACGCGCCGTCGACGACGGCGCCGTGCGGCGGCGGCAACGAGGACCGCCGGCCTCGCGCGTCGTCGGTACCCGTGCCGTTGACGCCGCTGCCGCCCGCCATGCCCAGCATGGGCGCTGGCCCCTCTCCCCGGCGACGATGCCGAAGGCGATGCCGGTGATGCCGGCGGCGGCGCAGGCCTGGAACGGCGGCGGTCGGCGCCCGCAGCTTGCTGACTTGCTGACTTGCTGACTTGCTGACTTGCTGACTTGCTGACTTGCTGACTTGCTGACTTGCTGACTTGCTGACTTGCTGACTTGCTGACTTGCTGACTTGC